>Ga0208894_1000354_pt1 | contig 35332 bp, 30 predicted proteins | sample ETNtaG_12_FD_185752 | JGI IMG/M metagenome (GOLD analysis project Ga0208894, IMG submission 185752) | Marine microbial and viral communities from oxygen minimum zone, Eastern Pacific Ocean - ETNP201306SV49 (SPAdes) (version 2) | ecosystem: Environmental > Aquatic > Marine > Oceanic ...
CCGAATATCTACGACTAGTGTTGTACCATTCTCAGTACCATCTGTAGTCCAAAGCTCGGCACCATTTTCTTCATCTGTAGCTTGGAAGTAAAGTTTGTCATTGAATGCTGTAAAGAATCTTGGCCAACCACTATCTTGCCAGCTGTCTCCAGGATAAATGTCCTTGAGTATGAACGTCCCGTTTTCAGTGCCGTCACTCTGCCACAATTCATAGCCGTGAGACTGATTTCCATCATAAGCGGTAAAGTAAAGGTGGTCTTCCCAAAGTGTTAAACCACTAATGCTTGAAGCAGTAGAGCCTGGCCAGATATCTTTGACAATGTATGTGCCAGCTGCAGTACCATCTGTTCTCCATAATTCTTGCCCAGTCTCATCAGTTCCATCATCAAGTGCAAGATACAACACATCATTCCACCAAGCATGAGAAACGTATGAGTCTATGCTGTCTATATTCCCTCCATCTGGATTAAGATCCTTAATCATAGAAGTTCCAGTGAGTGTCCCGTCTGACACATATAACTCACGGCCTTTCGTATGTCCTCCATAACTAACATTATCAGAATCTGTCTGATAAATCATTATTTTTCCATTCGTAAACACAAACGAAGGAATGTGATTGAATACGCCAAGATTAGTAAACGGAACGGATAAATTAGAAGGAGAACCTCTAGCTCCACCGTACTCAGACAATTCTTCTAAAATTGAAGAGTCTTCAACTACTGCTGATGAGTAGGAATCTGTGTCTACTACTACGAAAGTCTGAGAAATAAAACTCAGTACGACTAGCATTGAAAATATGCGCTTCCAAAACATTGCTTTTTTGGCATCCACAGTGTATTAATAAAATTAATATATCGTGATTTTTGTAATTAATCTTTTTCTAATCTTGAAATTATCTTCTTTTTGTTTCCAGAAGTAGATAATTTTCTTTTTTCGGCCAACTCAATAAGTTCGGCCTTTGTCATAGAAACGTAATCGTATTCTTCTTCTGTTTCCTCTTCCGGTTCTTCCTCAACTACTTCTTCCTCATCATCCAAAGAATTGTCTTCAGGTTCTGTGTCTGCGCTTAATTGCTCATATAAATCTTCATCTTCACGGTCACTGTTTAGATTGCTCTCAACATCTTTCTCTTGACTGCTAATCTCACCCTTTTCATTATCTTTGTCAGAAGTATCTGTAGCAAGAGCATCCATCAAATCTACATATTCTTCTTCGATATTGGCTGCCGCTGAACCAGTTTCCATCGCAAGCGTCTCTAATTCATCAATCTTTTCTTGGTTAGTAGATATTTTACCCTCAAATTTAGCTAATTCTTTTCCATATCTTTCCTTATCTTTTCCCAATCGGCTTTCAAACTCTTTCTGCTTTTCTTCTAATTTCTTATCTTTATCTTCTAACAATTTTTCATATTGCTTTTTAGTCTTTTCTAATGTTTTCTTAAAATTATCTCGCTCGACATCAAATTGTTCTTCCAAAGATATTTGCTTAGATACAAATTCCTCTTCCATATCCATTTTTTTATTTTCTAATCTGAAATCAATTTCTTGTTCTCTTTTCTTCAAATCTTCTTCTCTAAGAAGCAGCTGAGCTACGGTTCTAGGCGCTGCCATTGGACTACCTTCGACTCTTTCTCTTAGAACTGCACTTTCAATCACCTCAACTCTAATTGTTGTAGAATATTCTCCTCCTAAAAACTTCATTTTAACTTCTGAAGTGTGATTGCCCAATTCAAGCGGAAATCCTGAGATAATGCCTGTATTTGGATCGAAATCTAAACCTAAATCTAATTCAGGATAAATTACATAACGAACATGAACAAAATCTTTTGGTTTTATTAATCCTAAAGCAGTAACTAAAGGATCTATTATAGGTTCCATTTTTACTAGAGAATCATTTCTATCTTTTACAAAAAGAACATATCTGGGATAATACGAAAATGGGTTTCTATACTTTACAACGATTATTAACATTAATAAAAGAATTAATCCTGATATTGCAAGGTATAACAGTTCACTGTCTCCTTCAAAATAATTTACATAATCTATTACATTGATAAGAATTGTTATTAATAATAAACCAAGAATATTGCTGCGTATAAATCTCAACAAAATATCTTTACTTAATGAATATCTAAGATATATTTGTAAATCACGAACTTTCATCCTCATCGTCCTCAGGCTGCATACCTTCTTTTAATCCCTCATCGAAAGCTGCCTTGGATTGACCCATACTTTTAGCAAGTTCGGGTAATTTCTTAGCTCCAAAAAGAAGTAGAACTACTCCGCCAATAATTATTGCCTCAGTGGTGCCAATCATATTATTCAATCAATAGAGAGGTACATTAACCTTACGGGGGAATAAACAAAACCCCCTCCCGAATAAAGTATTGTGGAAAACAAGCCTGCATACGATGAAATCGTTACTAATTTGCAGAAACGTGTATGGATTTATGCTGTAATTGCTATTTCTATATTTGTTGCAGCTTTCAACTTTTCCGAAGACCTTACTGAATGGCTGGGAGATAAACTTCTACCAAATGATGCAACTCTTGTCTATCTTTCTCCTGCTGAGTTTCTAATATTAAAAATGAGAATTGCAGGTTATGCTGCCTTATCTGTTTCTTTCATTTTAGTAATGATAGATTGTTGGGCAACTATGAGAGGGCGTACCGAGTTGCCCGATGTTGGATTTAGCAAAATTATTACGATTCTAATAATCTCTTTAGGGCTATTCACTGCAGGAACTCTATATTCTCTTGAACTTATGTTACCTCTTGTCTTAGATTTTCTACAAAGTGATGCTGCAGATGCTGGTCTAGATACTACTTACAGACTTACATCATTCTATCATTTTGTTTTCTTACTAACTTTTGCACTTGGAATTAGCTTCCAATTGCCTCTAATTATTATGTTACTATTGAAACTTGAACTAGCCACTACAGAAAAATTAGCTGAATTTAGGAGTCATCTAATTGTTACATTTTTTGTTTTAGCTGCAATGATTACGCCTCCTGATGTTATCTCACAGTTTTTACTTGCCGTACCGTTGATAATTCTATACGAACTTTCAATTATCATAGGCAAAATTGCTTGAAATATGACTCGGATTAATTTGGTAGAGCCTTCCGAATTAACTGACCAGCATTTAGTTGCTGAATATAGAGAAATATTCATGGTTGGAAGTTCTTTACAACGATCCCTAAAGTCTAAGAATTGGGAAAAAACACGGGTAAATATTCCCAAAAAGTATACTTTGAACAAAGGTCATGTTACTTTCTTTTACGATAAAGGAAAATATCTTTGCAAAAGATATGATTCACTTATTGAAGAAATGAAAAATAGAGGAATGAAACCTGATTCTGAAAGAAAATTTAAAACTGAACAATGGCCCAATGAATTGTTCAATGATTGGACTCCTGAAGAGGATGATTACAAAGTCATTAGGGCAAGAATAAAAGAAAAAATTGAAATGAAACCAGACTGGTATCGATTTACACCGTTAGTAAATAAATAGGGCCGGTATTCCCTACTTCTTGTCAACTCCCATGATGCGTCAGTATCACGCCATAAAACGAGAAAATCCTGACTCAATTCTATTATTTAGAATGGGAGATTTTTATGAGACATTTGGAGATGATGCAAAGGTAGTTGCAAAAGATTTAGATATTTCTCTTACAGCTCGAGACAAAAATTCAGATAATCCAATTCCTTTAGCTGGCGTTCCTTATCATGCACTAGATAATTATCTAAGTAAATTAATCAAAAAAGGACATCGTGTTGCAATATGTGAACAACTAGAAGATCCAAAAAGCACTAAAGGATTAGTTCGAAGAGGCGTAACCAGAGTCGTTAGCCCTGGGACTGTTGTAGAAGGATCTATGCTAAGTAAATCTAACAATTTCTTAGCTGCAATTAATGAAACTGATGATGGATTGGGCTTCTCTATAATGGATATCTCGACTGGTGAATTCTCAACTGCTCAATTCAAAGATAGAGAAGCTTTAGAATCAGAAATGGCACGTTACTCTCCTGCTGAAGTAATAATTCCTAGCGGAAATGAAAATATTTCAAACTGGATGTTAGCAATGGGAATGCATACCACCCCTAGAGAATCTGAATCTTGGACATATCCTGTTGCAAAGAAAATTCTTGAAGAAAGATTTGGAAGCGTTTCTGAATTGAATACTTATCCTATGGCAATAACTTCTGCTGGAGCGATATTATCATATGTTAAAGATACACAATTCAGTGATTTACCCCATCTAAGGCCTCCTTCGTTACTTGTAAAAGCAAAAACAATGACTTTGGATGCCGTAACTCTAAGAAATTTAGAAATTGTAAAAACAATTGGTGATTCTTCTAAAGATACTTTATTCGCAATTCTAAACAAAACTTCGACTGCTGGAGGGTCTAGAAAATTAAAAGATTGGTTACTACGGCCATTACACGATTTGAAGAAGTTAAATGAAAGGCATGAAGCAGTTCAAGAATTATTTGATAACACTCTCAGTCGTCGAGAAATAAAAGATATATTGAAAGGATTTCAGGATGTTGAGCGGTTAGTCTCACGATTAGGGCACGGATCAATATCACCTAGAGATTTAGACAGTTTGAGAACCAGTCTAAATACATTAAAAGATTTGAAGCAATTCCTAAGTGAAGAACCACTAAAATCCAAATTAATGAAAAAATTAGTGAAATCTATTGATATTCATAAGCAAGTTTCAAAGAAATTAGAAGAAGCTCTTGTCGAAGAACCTCCTCTTGTCTTAAGAGATGGAGGAATATTCAAAAAAGGATATTCTAAAGAATTGGATGACATAAGATCGAGAGCAAGTAGTGGAAGAGAATGGGTTGTTGCTTTAGAAAGTGAAGAAAAGACTAAAACTGGAATTCCTAAAATTAAGGTAGGATATAATCGTGTATTTGGATATTATTTAGAAGTCCCAAAGGCATATTCAAGTAAAGTTCCAGAACATTACCACAGAAAGCAAACTGTTGCTGCTGGTGACAGATACATTACTCCAGAATTAAAAGAAAAAGAAACTTCCATTTTACGTGCTGATGAGAGATCCCAAGCATTAGAAACTGAATTATTCAAAGAATTAAGAGAATGGATTATGGATTTCTTAGGGTCCCTACAAGCAACTACCATGGCCGTATCCAAGATTGATGCTATTTGTTCAATGGCAGAAGTTAGTCAATCTAACAACTATGTAAGGCCTGAAATGTCTGATGATGGTGCATTATCTATCTCAGATGGAAGGCATCCTGTAATTGAAGTCTTGAGAGAAGGAAGTTACATTCCAAATAGCTTGCAATTAGATAATAAACAAAGACAATTGATGATTCTTACTGGACCTAATATGGGTGGTAAATCTACCTACATGCGTCAAACTGCATTAATTTCAGTTATGGCTCAATCTGGCTGTTTTGTTCCTGCATCTTCTGCAAGATTAGGAATGGTGGACCGTGTTTTCACCAGAGTTGGAGCTCATGACGATTTAGTACATGGACATTCTACATTTATGGTGGAAATGTTAGAATTAGCTAATATTTTGCGAAATGCTACTCCAAATAGTTTAGTTTTACTAGATGAAATAGGAAGAGGAACTTCTACTTTTGATGGATTAGCTCTTGCTTGGGCTGTTGCAGAACAATTGCATGCTGGAAAAGGAGTGAAAACATTGTTTGCAACTCACTATCACCAACTTACTGATGTTTCAAAGATTCTTGACAAATCTGTTAATTGCCATATGCAAGCAAAAGAGGATGGTCATGAACTAACATTATTGCATCGAGTTGCAGAGGGGCCTACTGATGCTTCATTTGGTATACATGTAGCAAAAATGGCTGGAGTTCCTGAGGAAGTTCTTGAAAGAGCTCGCAAAGTTTTGAATAATTTAGAAGAAGGTTCTACTATTGAAGTATCAAAAGCTGGACCTGTACAATCTGTATTTTCAACTGATTTTGGAGGTAGAACTGAAACAAAAGAAAATCCAGTTGTTGATGAAATTAAGAAAATGGATCTAATGAATTTAACTCCATTGCAAGCCTTAGAAAAGCTACACGAAATACAACAAAAATTACTCTAAACTATAGAAATACTTGTCTTTCTTTCTTTACTATTTCCTTCTTCATCTTCTGCTGTAAAAGTAAATGAATAAGCCTCAGCATCTAAACCATTTTCAAAATAGTAATAATATCTATGACTTCCTGTAATATTAAACGAATTATCGGATTCTAATTTAACCATAGGTGTCGTCGTCATAAATCCACTTCCGCCTTTGTTAGCACTCATTACAACATTATCTATCGCCCAATTATCTTTTACAGAAACAATCAAGACAAATGGAGTGCCGGAATCGATTTCCGTTGTTAAATTCCATTGACCATCTTCTTCTATGTATACTTCATTAACTCCAAATTCTGGATTTGAAATATCGTTGAAAGGAGGGTTTGAGAATAATATGAATAAACCTAGCCAAGCTAAAAATGACATAAACATAGGGCCAAACCAATTCTTTCGTTCAAATTCACTGGTGTCTACAATAAATGGCAAAATCTTAATCAAACCAAAAGGAGCGATGAATCCAAGTAACATTACTTCTCTTTCTAAGCTAGTCATTCTAACAAAATAATAGGAGATAACGGCAATTATCAACGCATAAAATACGGCAAACAAAATGACCTTGGAATCTCTCAATTCTTTCTGACGAAATTCTTCTTTATCGAATTCTGGAAATGTGAAACCGTCTTCACGTTTACCTTTCTTCTTGGCCATTGAGCTCCATAATGGAGGTTAAATAAAGACCCATGTGGACTACAATGCGTGGCTGAGGACGAAGAAAAAATTGAGCCTACATTAACTGGAATGCCGATAGAAGTTCACATTCGTAGACATAGTCAGTTTTTGATAGTACTAACTTTTTGTTTATTCTTGGGCTGGTATACTTTTGCTTTATTCCTTATTGCTTGGATAACTGGGGCAAGATGGGCTGATAATGAAGGATATTTAGAAAGAAACAACATGGAACTAGTTTGGGGACGCTCATTCTTAATGTGGAGAACCGATTGGGGTAAGGATTTTATTGAAAGAATATCTCAATATAACCTGTTTTGGAGGAGGGTAGGAGATGTATGGGTTGTAGTTGTATTTCTTATTATGATTTTTATGTTTTTCTTGTTACTTTGGCAAGCTACGCTAGCTTGGCAGATTCCAAAAAGTGCCTCTGTATCTCCTAAAATGATGATTGGGTTACCTGGGTTAAATCCAGTAATTCCTTTGTGGTATGGTATTTTGGCATTAGTAATTGCTATGGTAGTTCATGAATTTAGTCACGGAATCTTAAGCAGAGTTGCTAATGTAAAAGTTAAAGCATTGGGATTACTAATGTTTTTCTTTCCTGTGGGTGCATTTGTAGAACCTGATGAAGAAGAAATGAAAAGCATGAAAAAATGGGAAAGAATGAGGCTCTACGCCGCAGGACCTGGAAGTAATATGGTCATTGCAATCATTTTCTCTTTCTTATTTTCTTCTGTTATGGTTGCATCCTTAGAACCTTCTAGTGATGGTGTTCTTTCTGCCAGTGTTGTAGTTGATTATGGTGGAGAAGAAGCTGGACTTGAACCTTGGATGTTGATAACTGAAGTAAATGATCAAGTTGTCTCTAATTCTGAAGATTTCTCCAATATTATGAATGAAACCTATGCGGGGCAAGTCGTTAATGTTTCAGTATTAAATAAAGGAAATTCTGAAACTTATGAAGTTACTTTATCAGATAAAGGAAGTTATTATCTGAAATATTACCCTGATTCATATGAAACATGGATGTCTGGAAAAGGCTTCATGGGTATTGCCGTAGTAAATCCTGAACTTATTGCAGATAGTTTGGCCAATCCAGGAAGCTCTGGGGGCAGTATGTTACAATACATCACATTACCTTTCCAAAAATTGCAACCATTCCCTGAACATTTTACAGCTCTTTTCTCACCTACTGGCATTGTAGGAATTATTCCCGATAGTGCCTTCTGGGTTTTAGCTAATTCATTTTATTGGATTTTCTGGTTAAATTTAATGGTTGGATTAACCAATGCACTTCCTGCAATTCCACTTGATGGAGGGTTCATCTTTGCTGATGGAGTAACTGGAATGCTTGGAAAAGTTAGAAGCAGTATGACTGCTGAAAGAAAAGAAGAAATCGTTGATAGATTAGTCAGTATTCTAGCTGTTACTGTTCTTTTCCTAATTATTTGGCAACTTGTAGGGCCTAGAATTGTAGGCACTGAACCTGTAACTCTGAATGCAGATATTGAACCGTCTATGACAAAAGGATGGAGTAGCGAAGCTTTCGAATTTGATGCTTCGGGATCGGAGGGAGCTTTCGTAACGTATGAATGGGATTTCGGAGATGGGAATACTGCCACTGGTGAAAAAGTAGAACATAATTGGTCTCAAGGTGGACTATACTTTGTTGTTCTAACTGCAAAAGATGCTGAAGATCGGCAAAGTGTAGCATTCCAAGAAATTAGTATTGATCATAAAGAGAGTGCTGACGGAAACGTAAATGGTGGTAGTGACGACACCATTCAAACTACAATTAATCCATACGTAGAAGACGTGAATATTTACATTAATTTAACTGGAGAAAGCGGATTGCCACTTGTCCAATCTGATATTACTGTTACAATTACTTCACCATCTGGCGTTATTTTTGAAGAAGATTATCTACTAAATAATAATCAACAACAATATATTGAACTCAAAACAAATGAAGGTGAAATGGTAGGCGATTGGGTAATATCACTTGAATCAAACGATCCTGCATCTGACTTTTCCTATAATTATAATTGGGAAAGTTACTTCCAAGACAATTCTTGAAGAAGACTTTAATAATAGGACACTTTTTTCATTTATAGTTAACACAGGATGATTGTTCCTGAAGATGTGAAAATAATGAATAAAGACCCAGTGCCACTTAAAGCCGTACATCACGTTGAGTTTTGGGTGGGCAATGCAAAGCAAGCTGCCTACTATTACAGGAAAGCATTTGGATTTAGTCAAATTGCCTATTCTGGTTTAGAAACTGGCGATAGAGAAAAAGCTAGTTATGTTCTAGCTCAAGGAAGAGTAAGATTGGTTTTTTCCACTCCGCTAAACAGTGGAAATGAGCTCTCTAAACACATCAAAAAACATGGTGATGGTGTAAAGGATATTGCATTTCATGTAGATGATGCAAAAGCTTGTTATGAAGCTTGTATAAAACGTGGAGCAAAAAGTGCCGCAGAACCATCAACAATGAAAGATGAAAATGGCACATCAACACATGCTGCTGTTTACACATATGGAGAAACCATCCACTCGTTTATCTCTCATGATGACTATGATGGGCCTTTCCTTCCAGGATATATAGAAAAAATCGTCGAAGAAGAACCTATTGGCCTCAAATTTATTGATCACATTGTTGGCAATGTTGAACTTGGGAAAATGGATGAATGGGTTGATTTCTATGCAAACGTAATGGGGTTCTCGCAATTATTGCATTTCACGGATGAAGACATCTCTACTGAATATTCAGCCCTTATGTCAAAAGTGATGGAAAGTGATAATGGAAGAATAAAATTCCCGATTAATGAACCTGCGGACGGGCGGAAAAAATCTCAAATTGAGGAATATTTAGAATTCTATGAAGGGCCTGGAGCTCAGCATATCGCCCTACTGACTAGCGATATTGTAAAAGCTATATCTGAACTGAAAAAACGTGGAGTAGAATTTTTGGAAGTACCTGGAACCTATTATGATGCGCTAACTGACAGAGTTGGTGAAATTGATGAAGATATTGAGGTCCTTAGAAAACTAGGAATTCTTGTGGATAGAGATGATGAAGGGTACTTACTCCAATTATTTACTAAACCTGTAGAAGATAGGCCTACTCTATTCTATGAAGTTATTCAAAGAAAAGGATCAAAAGGATTTGGTCAAGGAAATTTTCAAGCTCTCTTTGAATCTATAGAAAGAGCTCAAGCTGAAAGAGGAAACTTGTAATGCACCGATATCACAAACTAGGGAAAATACCAAAAAAAAGACACATTGTTTTTAGAGATGATAAAGGAAAATTATATCATGAAGAATTAAAAGGAAATAAGGGATTTGTTGGGCCCTCTTCTCTACTGTATCATGTTCATCCCCCTACGGAGGTCCTATCAACAAAACAAATAGGTACCTTTGAAGTTGAAGAAGAAAAAGATAAAAGTCTAAGAATGAGGCATTTCTATACAGATAGGGCAAAAAAAGGTGGAAGTATCATCATGGATCGTATCCCCTTTATGTTTAATGATGATGCAATACTAATGATGTGCTATCCTGACAAAAGTGAAGATTATTATTACAGAAATACTCAAGGAGATGAAATTGTATATGTTAGTAAAGGAAGTGGCACTCTAGAAACTGCATTTGGTAATATGAAATATTCTCAAGGCGATTATCTCGTAATACCAAGAGGAATTCTACATCGATATGAAATGAATAAAGAAGATCATTCATTGCTTATTGTAGAAACTCCCAGTGAAGTTCGAACTCCAAGCAGATATCGGAATGATTATGGTCAGATTATAGAAAGAAGTCCCTACTCCGAAAGAGATTTCAGAGGACCTGAAGAATTAGTTACACATGACGAAAAAGGCGAATTCAAAATAATAGTTAAACAAAGAAATATGTTTACTGAAGTTACACTTGGGCATCACCCCTGTGATGTCGTAGGGTGGGATGGATACTATTACCCATATGCCTTCAGTATTCATGATTTTGAACCAATTGTAGGAAGAATTCATGAACCTCCTCCTGTTCATCAAACATTTTCAGCAGATCGATTTGTTATTTGTTCATTCTGCCCAAGGCCTTTTGACTTTGATAAAGAAGCAATACCTGCACCTTACAATCATGCAAACATAATGTCTGATGAAGTAATTTATTATGATTCAAAAGAATTTATGTCACGAAAAGGAATCGAATTTGGATCTATGACATTGCATCCTGATGGACTTACACATGGGCCTCATCCTGGTAAATACGAGGAATCTATTGGAGTGAAATGGACCGATGAAATAGCTGTGATGGTAGATACCTTTTATCCTCTAAAAGTAGCTAAAGCGGCTTTAGACACTGAAGATCCTGATTATACTAAATCCTGGATAAGTGGCGATGGTTTCAAAGACGCGTTAGGCGAATAAATTTGATGAAAAATAGCTTACAAAAATTCATGAATGGGTTGATAGACTATGCTGGTCTATTTCCTCCCGCAAAATTGCCTCTTGACGAGGCCATAACTGAATATATTTCTCATCTTAAAGAAGATAAAAAATGGATGCTTGGCCGATTTATCATCCCTCTTTCACAACTAAACGATTTAGAAGAATTTATCCCTCAGTTTGAAAATATTGGAATACTTAGGTTGTCTGTATTAGGGGGTCAAAGTACTTCTGATAAAATATTCTTACAACAAACTAAGGATGAAATAACTGTAATAAACAATTACAGAAAAAAACATGAAGGGAAAATTACAATCGAAGTTATAGAAACTAAATTGCCATCAAACTCACCTTCAAAAAAAATTATGTCTAATGTAGTAGATTTACTAAATTCAAATAATTTAGAGCATTATCATGAGTTTCCTAAATTGCCATATGTTGGAATTAATTATTCAACAAATGAAGATGAAGGTGACTGGGATGCTAAAATTACGCCTACTATTGAAATGATTTCTAATTTAGAGAATACTGGAATTAAATTGAGATGTGGAGGAATTGTGAAGGATGCATTTCCCTCTGTTGAGCAAGTAGCCGCTATGATTCAAAATTGTAGCATACATAAAGTTCCTGTTAAATTTACAGCAGGACTTCATCATCCAATCAGACATCATTCTAGTGAATATGATACCGAAATGCACGGATTCATAAACATGTTCAGTGCGAGTGTTTTTGCTTCAACCTTTCCAAAACCTAAAAATGAACAAGAAAAATTCCGAATGTTTATTTTGCTATCACACATGATTGATTGTCAAAACGAATCGGATTTCGACTTTTTAGACGATAAACTTGTGTGGAAAGTCGGTGATGATCGTGAATCAAGATTTGAAATTTCAAAAGATATTATAGAAGAAAGTCGGCAAAATACGGCAATTTCTTTCGGCAGTTGCTCTTTTCAAGAGCCCATGGATGACTTGATACTGTTAGGATGGATGTAATGGACAAAACACACGATTCAAATCTAAAATCTTGGGTAAATGTAGATGCAAATTCTGATTTCCCAATACAAAACATACCCTTTGGAGTTTGTAGCCCAAAAGACGGGGGAGACTTACATGTTGTAACTGCAATTGGGAATTTTGTTATTGATTTAGCACACTTAGATGATGCGGGAATTTTTGAAGGTACGGAAATAGAAGGAGCTGAAATTTTTCACGAACCTACTCTGAACGCATTCATGTCTATGGGAAGAAAAGCATGGAAGGAAACAAGGCTGAAAATAAGTGAAATATTAAGTGAAGACAATCCAACTCTACGTGACAATGAAGAATTAAAGAAAATTGCAGTAATTCCAAAAGAAGAAATAGTAATGGAATTACCTGTAGATATTGGAGACTATACTGATTTTTATTCCTCAAAAGAACATGCAACTAATGTAGGAACTATGTTCAGAGGGCCGGACGCAGCTTTGATGCCAAATTGGCTCCATTTACCAGTAGGATATCACGGTCGTGCATCTTCTGTTGTTCTTAGCGGAACAGACATCGTACGTCCTAAAGGACAAACAAAACCTCCTAATGCTGATGATCCGGTTTTTGGAGATTCAAAAAGATTAGATTTTGAGCTGGAAATGGGCGTTTTAATCGGCTCTGGAAATTATCTGACTGAGCCTATTCCTGTTGATAAGGCTGAAGAACATGTTTTTGGATTAGCTTTGATTAATGACTGGTCTGCTAGAGATGTGCAAACTTGGGAATATATTCCACTTGGACCTTTCCTAGCAAAGAATTTTGCAACATCTATTTCACCTTGGATAATTACTTTAGAAGCATTAGAACCATTTAGGTGTAAAAGTCCTAAACAAGATCCTGAACCATTTGATTATCTAAAAAATAAAAAGGACCATAATTTTGATATTGAATTAGAAATTCATTTACAAACAAAAAAGATGAAGGCGTCTTGCGTTATTTCAAAAACTAATTACAACTATTTGTATTGGAATATGGCTCAACAAATTGCCCATCACACAATTACAGGTTGTAATCTTAGAACTGGAGATTTACTAGCTAGTGGAACTATTTCTGGACCTGACAAGGACAGTCGAGGATCAATGCTTGAAATCGCCTGGGGAGGCAAAGAACCTATCACACTCCCTAATGGTGAAACAAGAACTTTCTTGGAAGATGGAGATGTCATAACTTTGAAAGGATTTTGTAACGGAAAAGGATACAAGATTGGATTTGGAAATTGCATTGGCGAAATACATCCGTCATCGTAAGCACGATTTGTAGCTGATTTTAGGGCAGAGCTTATATAACCATCCGAGTGGCGCCCAATCCGTCTCTGATTTTTACGAGACAGAAAGGACACAACATCAATGGCAAGACAAACACGTCGTCGACGTGACTCTAAGGCAAAGAGTCGCTTCAAGAATCGCCCAACTCCTTCTATCGGCGGAGCTACCTCTGCAGATAATGAGAAACTAGGAACCACGATGAAGTCCAGTAAAGTAGACTGGCGAACTGTAGGATTATTAATTCTAATTTTTGTATTTTCACTTTACATTAGAACTGCTTGGACTGCTGAACCTGCAACTGAAGATGGTTATCAATTAACAGGAGGTAGTGACCCTTACTACCACAAACATGTTGTAGATTATGTTGTTGAGAATGGTGAGCATTTGGAAAGAGATCCAATGCTTAATTATCCATACGGTGCAAATAATAACCGTCCACCATTATTCGATTGGTCTATTGCAATCATTGGATTGATTATATCTCCATTCTTTGCATCAACTGAAGATTCTGTTTGGTATGCTATGCAAGTTTTACCTGCAATTTATGGTGCATTAATTGTCTTCCCAGTTTATGCTATAGGAAGGGCTCAGTTTGGTAAAGAAGCCGGACTAATTGGAGCATTTCTGATTGGAGTTAATTCTGGTCACGTAAGTCATTCAAGTTTGGCTCTAGCTGACCACGATTCGTATATTATCTTGTTTGGTACCACTACTTTCTTTTTCTTCATGCGAGCTCTAACTGTCTCTAATGATAGAAAATGGGTTTCGGATTGGACTGATTTTGATAGTATTAAACAAGGTTTGACTGAATTTGTTAAAAATGAAAGAATTGCTTTAGGTTATGCTGGTTTAGCTGGTATGACTATTGCTATGATTGCTATGAGCTGGAAAGGTTTCCCTTACATTATGGCAATTATTGCTATTTATTTAGGATTCCAAATGCTAATTAATGCATTCAGAAGAGTTGATAGTTTAACCACTGGAATGTTAGGTTTAGTTACTCTAGGTTTACCTGTTCTTTTATCATATCCCTATTATCAAACAATGGGATTCGTGAACACCTGGTGGGAAGCTCCAGCTTACATTTTACTTGGTTATATCATCATGTCTCTGTTAATGGTTACAACCAGAGATTTACCATGGTTATTAGTTATTGGAAGTTCTACACTAATTGCTCTTACGTTCTACCTATTACTAAAATATGTTTTCACTGATCTTGGATTTTTACTCTTCAGTGGGCAAGGTTATTTCGTAAGAACCAAACTTTTCAACACTATTGCTGAAGCTCAACCTCCTCAATTTGCAGATTTTGTATTTGCATTCGGTCCAGTCTCTATTTGGTTGGCTATTTTTGGAGTTGGATGGATGGCATACCAACTTTTCAACCAAAGCATGTGGAAGAAAGATTATCTATTTGTTATGATTTGGGCTCTTGTATCTTTGTACATGGCTCAGTCTGCTGTTCGTTTCATTTTCAATGCAACTCCTATTATTTCTCTGATAAGTGGTTGGATGACTTGGCTCATAATTCAATGGGCTAACTTCCCTTCAGTATTGCAAATATGGACTAGTTACTGGGGAAAACGTGGAAACTTATTCTACGGATTGTCCTTACTTTCCCTTGCGATAGGGTTCTGGTTCTTCTTTACAATAAGTGTTCTTGTTGGATTGTTAACTGCAGTTATTTTGATTGTATTAATTATGGTCATTGGACATATGGATTCTCAAGATATTGATCAATATCGCTTCCGTGACAGATTAAGTGGATTAAGAAAATCATTCGATATGAAAAGGCCACTTGTTGCTCTTTTCGTAGGATTATTCATTTTCCTTCCAAATACATTCTATGGATATGATGCAGGTGTTCCTTATGAAGACAAAAAAGAACACGATTCTGACATTTACAACTTCCTTAGCTATGATTTCTTTAGACCTGAAGAATTTGATTATGGTCAAAGAAACAATGCTACATTATATCCTGATGGAACCTCTGGCATGTATACTACTAACCTAAGTTCAAATCAACTATGGTATATGGGAAATACTGGGCCTTCATTCCCTTCCGATTATTGGATTGAGGGGCTTGAATGGTTAGCTGAACAAGATACTGAAGAAGCTCCTGAAGATAGGCCTGGATTCATGGCCTGGTGGGATTACGGATTCTGGGCAATTGATATTGGTGAACACCCTACTGTTGCTGATAATTTCCAGTTTGGTTACCAAATTGCTGGTAATTTCATTGCATCTCAATCAGAACATGAAGCAATGTCACTTCTTCTTTACAGAATATTAGAAACTGAAGTAAATAGAGATACAGAGAAATTTAATTCTAATGTTAGAAATACTCTCTTGGATGGATACTTAGATGAGGAAAATATCTCCGCATTTGAGCATATTGTTTCAAATCCTAATGATTATATTGATCTCTATCCTAAAACTGAAGACGCTGACGGAAATAAACAAGATATTAACAACAGAAATGCAGCGATAAGAACTGGAAATCCAATTTTAATGACTATGGATATTACTACCGTTTCTAATTTACTATGGGAAATAGAGCAAATCACTGGTAAATCTATTCGATATTTTGCTGCTGACACTAGAATGATGGCATATGGCTCAAAGCAGGGACAGACTGGTATTTTGTATGCTCCTATTACTTTAGCTGATTATCAAATTAATGATTTTGTTGAAGTGCAATATACGCTCTCGAATGGTCAAACTTTACCTGCTAATGAAATTAATGAATTAGTTAAGACTAATCCTACTTTAACTATTGAGAATGATGTTCTAGTTTACAAAGATAAATTTTTGAACTCTATGTTCTTTAGAGCGTTTATTGGTTGGTCTGCACCTGATATTGGCCGCCCAATTGAGGATGGGATTCCAGGAATAACTGGATCTATAGCACAAGAAGGGAAAAGTCCTGCACCAGGTTGGAATTTAACTCACTTTAAATTAGTAAACTCTGCTGGAGGAAATCAATTACGAATGTTAAAGTATTATGATGGAGCAACTATTCAAGGAACTGTTGCAACTCCAAACGGAGATCCTGTAGCAAATGCAAACGTAACTGTTCTTGATGAATATGGTATCCCTCACGGTATGACGACTACTGATAAAGACGGAAATTATTCTGTATTATCTGTTGCAGGCAACATAACTCTAATTGTTTCACTTGGAGAATATAGTTCAGATGACGAGAAAATTAGAAAAGTTAGTAATAATATTCTGACAGGAACATCTGTTGAAGAATTATTAAAAGTAAACATTTCTGAAGAAGCTGCAATGAGAGATCCTAATGCTAATTCTACATTTGATATAGATATAGAAATTGAACCAACAAACATCACTGGTAGATTATTCTGGGATATGGACAAAGATGGAACATTTAGTAGCGTTATAGATGAAGCATTACCTATTACTCCAGTTAAAGCTACTAATATTCATTCAGAAATAGAAACTATAACAAACACGAATGCAAATGGAAAATATGAATTCATAGGATTAGCTCCTGGTGAATATAAAATAACTACTGTAGTAGATGATCATGAAGTTGTTTTAGCTTCATATTTAGGAAGTTCGGCAACAAGAGCTGGACAAGAGATTGAAATTTCTGAAGCACTAAAACCAAGCTCAATTTGGGGTGAATTTGTATCTGCAGACGAAATTGGAACTACAGAAATTACTGTTTCATTATATGATAATACTAATGGCAGTTTGGTAGAAAGTACTTTCTTAAATCAAAATTATTTAGATTCTGATTGTCCAAATGAAGGAGATACTAGATTAGTTTCTTTCTGTTTTGAGCAATTACTTCCTGGCAACTATACATTAAAACTAGAAAATGATGGGATTTTAGCTGATAATCCTGCTGATTGGGCAAATAACAGTATTGATGTTGTTCTTGAAAAAGGAAGCTCAATTGGCTATAATGCAACTCTAAGAAATGGCTTCAGACTTGAAGGAACTTTGACTCACAATGGCGAGTACATTTCTGAAGAACAGATTTCAATAAGTAATGTTGATTTTACAGCAAGCAGTTACAATGTATTCACAAATGAGGAGGGATATTTTGCTACTGTACTTCCAGAAGGAACGTATGATTTATTCACACTGCATCAAAAAGAGAATAATACTTTAGCATACTTAAAACGTATAGATAGTAACACTGTAACGATACCTATTGATGCCTCAATGGGGCAAGGATATACTGTAGAAGGAATGCTGTTTGAAGATATTAATGGTAATAAAACCGTAGAAGAAAATGAAAAAGGTTTTGAAGAAATTCCAATTGACTTTGATTCTGTAACTGGTGGAAGTGTCTCTACTACAAGTAAAATTGATGGAAAATATAGTGTTATTTTACCTGCTGGAATTTATAATGCATGGGCACACATAGGTGGTGAAGGGCAAAATCTTGTTGCTTTACAAACTGTAAACTTAGCTGAGGGCAATAAAGATGAAAATCTTTCCTCGAACTATGGTCAGGATGTAATGATTGTAATGATTGAAGATCATCTTGGTAGTGAGATACCGTTAGAAGGTCTAGTAAATCTAGATGGAAATAATAGGGCATTGAATGTTTGGGCCACTATTCCAAGTTCAAGAATTACATTGCCAATTGACAACTATGAAATAGATGCTGAAAAATACGGATATAGCTTCGAAAGAATTTATGAAATATCTACAGAGACAAATTTCACGAAAGATGAAATAACTGATTTTGAACTAAACATGGAAAAAGAATTAATTATTAAAATGAAACGTATTCCAACTGACGTTACTGGTGTTTTCTCTTATGAAGAAAGCGGAATATCTAATGCAAATATTTCATTTTCCCCAATCATGAATTTATCATATTATTTGAATTTCAGTACTGATGAAAATGGAAATCTGTCTAACGTGATTTTACCTCCGGACAGTTATCTATACACTTTTTCATATGAAGATAATGGAACGAGATATTTTGCTTTAGGTCAAATTGACATTGAAATTGGGCAGACAAGTCTTGATTTAGGAACAATTATTGCTGAAAAGAAATATGATATCAATGGCCTTGCAACTCTAAATGATAATCCTGAAGATGGAATGGTGACATTTACTTCAATGAGTGATTTAGATGATACTACTACTTTTGAAGTTACTAAGTTTGGAGGATATTCTGGCAGTCTATTACCTGGAAACTATTACGTTAGTTTCCAAGATGGAATAAGCAGTAAACACTACAGCTTTACTGGTCAAGTTACCTTGAATGGACCTAAGGAATATAATTTAACATTAAGAAATGAAGGATACTTTAGAGGTGAAGTTATTTCGTCATCTGATAATGATCTAATTCAAGATTCAGCTATCGAAATACTATTTGAGTCTGAGGAGAATGTAATCTTTGTAACAGAAACAATCACTGGCGAAGGTGTATTTGGTGTAGATTACGGTAAAATTGATCTTCCTAATGGCGATTACATTGTTACTGTTGATTTAGAAGGGTATGACTCATTTGAAGAAATTTTTACTGTAAATGGAAATACTGACAAATATACTATCACTTTAGATCCACTTGCAGTTGATGTGACTTTAGAAGTAACATATACTAACGCAACTGGAATCGAACTTCCTGTGGCTAATGCTGATGTAACATTCATGTCTGATTTTACAGATGATGAAATTTATACTACAAATGAAAACGGAACTATCATCATCCCTGATATGACTCCACGAACCTATGAAATCGAAATGACACACTATGAAAATGGTGATGATGAAGTGTTCAAATTGAATACTCAAAACGTTTATGTTAAAGCTGGAAAAGAACAGCAGACTTTCAAAAGGCCTGCCGATTGGAGAGTGAAATTATCAGGAACTGTCTTCTATGATCGTGATTTCAACGGAGTAGCCAATACTGATGACTTATTAGCACATTCTGAAATTGAAATATGGAATATGGCTGGCACTAATGTGCAATTTAATACAACTGCTGATGAAAATGGAGAATACGAACTTTATCTCTATACTGGAGCATATCAATATTGGATTTATACTAATGAAGATACCAGTTATGTTGATATTTCTGAATTAGAATTAGAAGGTGCGTTAAATCTCAACGCCTCATTGAATAGAGGTATAAATTTCAAACAAACCTATCTGTCTTCCGCTGATTCTGAAGCCATTATATTTAATGATATTGAAATGGACGGAGCTAATTTCAGCTTTGAAGTTGAGATGGAAGATGGAATTATAGATATTACAGTTCCAGATGGAATTTATAATCTAATAAGTGAATATGAAGACTTAACTGGCGAAGATGATTATATTTACAACCTAAATGACATTGCAAATATTACTGATGAAAAAGACGGAATTCTTCAAAATAAGACCATTGAAAAGAAACTAATGAGAGGAATTAACGTGACTGTTGATAGAACTGAAGCTAATGTGGCACTAGGCCAAACCATTACTTTCAACTTTAACGGATCCTCAATTGGTCATATGAATACTATCTATGACTTAACTGTAGATAATATTCCAAGTAATTGGACTGCTGAATTTATTCCAAATAAATGGGGAGTAAATTATGGAGAAAATGTAACTGCTGAGTTGAAAATAACTCCAGATCAGACTGTTACTGTAAATGAAAAAGAAACTTTCAGTGTAACTATTTCTTGGACTGATGGAAGCGCTAACCAAGTAGATGATATAACTCATACTTTTGATATAGGCGTTACACCTATAGAAGCTCAGAATCCAGATTATGTTGTATCTGAGCTATTATGGAACCCTGAAAGTCCTACAGTAGGCACTGAAGTAACCTTAACTGCTAAGATTTCCAATTTAGTCAATGATGCTGGAATACAATATGTACCTATTGTCTTCTACGATGGTGATGAACCATTCAACCTAACTACGGTTGTTTTCGATGGGACTGATGATGAAGTAGTGACTGTTACTGCCACATGGACTGCGACCAAGGGTTCACATCCATTGAGGGTTGCAATTGACCCTGGAACTACTTTGACTGAAGTAGATACAACAAATAATGAAAAGTCTATAACTATCTCAGTTAGTTCCGAATCTGATGACGATAAGAATTCATTCAGAATGATTGCTCTTGTAGTTGTAGGACTTGTTGGTGGATTAGCATACGTTAGTTATAGGTCTAAAAGGTCATAGAACCTTAAATGAGTAGATTAAAAGAACTAAAAACCAATTACAATTATAAGTGGGGAGACAAACCGGTTTCCGAAAAATTTCAAAGAATATACAGCATAGTAGTACCTCTACTTGTCTCAGCTATTTTTGGCATAATAATCTTCTTCATTGTAAATGCTGTATTGTTTTTCTTACCGCCTGAATACTCTTTGATAATAACGATTGTATTGGCATCATTATTGCCCTTTTCAATGTTCAAAAAACAGCTCTATGATGAATCATGGAAAAATGCTATTCTTGTTAAAGAAATAAATGGAGGTTATGACTTTAGATTTAGAAAAGATTCGGCCATAGTGGCTACCTGGACAAAAATGGCTATAAATTATGTAGATAAAGATGGAGATGGAAAAGTTACATTTCAAGAGATTTTAAGGGCAACTGGGGAAAGCAGTATTCCGAATGAAGAGAAAGAAAAACTGCGGTTAAAATTTGAAAGGCTAGATGCTGATAAAGATGGATTTGTAAAAGCTGAAGATGCTTTGAGGGCCCTTAATGAAGAATCAATAACCTGTAAGGTTTGTAGCAAAGAATTTGATCCTGAGACTGGGACGAAAGAGTTTGAATTCCAAATATGTGGAAAAACTCAAGATTGTAAAAACGAACTTTGGAAATTGAAATAGAATTACTTACTCAAGTCCTCACTGAGGCGCTCATAACGATCCTTAGAAAGATAGCCTTCACTGTATAGTCTATCTAATTTTTGCATTTCGTCTTCACTTGTATCCTCATCAACTAGATCTTCCTCCGATAAAGATGTCTGAGCGTCCTTTTTAGTGTTTAAATCATGAAATAGTTCAAGTATCAGTGAGGTTATCTCGCCACTATCTAATTTACCATCTTTGTTAGAATCGTGCTTATCAAATAAAGCACCTGAATCCTTCTTCGAGATAAAAACATCTTTCTCATCCTCCATTAGAGTATCGAAGAAATGTTGAGATTCCTCCTTAGAAAGTGTATTATCTCCATCTTTATCGAATTCTTCTATCAACTCTTTAGCTATTACTGAGTGCATGTGTCTATTGATAGCTCGACCGATAGGGTTTCGGAAAATATACAATAAGATGAAAAAAGGAAATACTACAAGTAAGGAGAAAACCTCAAAAAGAAAAATGTTTTCTAATAAAAGACCATTCTCAAATAGAAATATAAGAAAATCTAGCCTTTGAAGATAGCCTTCTTGTGGCCTTAACATAAAGAAAAAAATTACCCCAACTATAATTACTGGACGAATGTCAGACTTTATTTTTTCATCTCCCATTAAATGAACTTAGGCTACGGACTATAAATTGAATCTACAAAAGCTTCACTAGTCAAAAAAAATAAATATAAAAAAAGTCGTAACCGAGAGATAGGGGAACTAAGTCCCCTACCTAACGATACATTTCCTATCTAAACTACTCTAGAGTAATTTAGCGGAGCCAATAATGTCTCCGGTTGCATCAAATTGGATATCTAGTTTCCAACCATCTTGTGCTGGGCCAGGGTCTGGTCCATATACCAAGAATTGGTCACCAGATGACAATTTGCCATCGCGGTCGTTGTCAGAGAAGTGAACTGGGAAATCACTACCATTGTCATCTGAGACATTGGTTGCTCTGTTCGATAATTGATCATCATCTCCACTATAGGTCATATCTATACCCATTTCTTCGCCGCCCTGGAATTGCATAGCAACTTCACCAAAGCCGTTGCCACCGACAAATGTCGATCCAGATCCGTCTTTCAAGAAGTAGCTGAATCCAGCTAAATCTTCTTGCTTGCTAACTTTAATCACTTCTACGTGATATACATTTGCACTATCTTGTGATACAAAGAAAGTGGCTATAGGTGCTGATTCTCCTTGCTCTAGGAAACTGGCTGCCCAAACGTACAGCACAGCTGCTAAAACAACTGTAATTGCCACCATTAAAATAACGGCAATAACTGGGGAAACTCCCTCATCGTTTTTTTCTATTCTGTGTTCCATGGTTGCGTCCTCTTTCTGACAGTTTTGAATACATGTGATTCTACTGTCGGACATAAACATTGTCACAGACTGTATATAAAGTCTAACTTAATCTATATGATATAGACAAATTAGTATGTTTTAGCTAAGAATACTCTCTTGACTGTAAGCTTTCCTGAAACAATACATTCTCTTTCTTTGGAATAAGGACTAGTAGATTCTCCTAAGAAAGAAAAACCTGTTTCCTTTTCAATCATCTCAGCTTCTGCATCATTCCCCTCAAATGCCATCTCATAAACATATCCCTCTTCTAAATCTTCTTCGAGCGAAATAGTTGAACCATTTATCATTAATTTGGGCATTTGTTTGATATGCTCATTAAAATGAGATTTCGCATTTTCTTTCATAATATTATCAACTAAATCTAATTCTTTTCTTACCGAACTTAGTAAATTATCTAAATTACAACTAGATTTCTCTCCTGTTCTTCTAGCACACATAAATGAATTTGATTGTAAATCTCTTGGACCTAATTCTATTCTAAGTGGGACTCCTTTTATTTCCCAATCATAATATTTTTGCCCTGGCCGAATATCTCTGTCATCTAATTTAACTCTGATTTTTTGAGTTTTTAATTCATTAACTATCTTTTGAGCTGCAGACATTATTTCATCTGAACCCTCTTTAGATAAGATTGGTATTACTACAACCTGAATTGGAGCAATAGAGGGTGGCATAATCAATCCCTTATCGTCTCCATGTGTTGCTACTGTTGCTCCAAGTAATCTTTCAGACATCCCATATGTTGTTTGATGAACATACTTTTGATCTCCGGATTCGTCTTCGTACTTTACATCAAATGCCTTAGCCCATTGATCTCTGTAATGATGTACTGAAGCCACTTGTAATGTTCTACCATCTGGCATTATCACATCTATAGCTATAGTATACCATGCTCCTGGGAATGTGTCCCAAACTGGTCTTTTTGTTATTAAAACCGGAAAATTTAACTCATTCATTAAATTCTTTACAATTTCTAAATCTTCATTTATCTGCCTTGTAGCATCTTTTTCATCGACATGGGCTGTGTGAGCTTCAAAGAAATGTATTTCTCGAACTCTAATGAATGAACGGGTTTGTTTAGTTTCATATCTAAATGTATTTACCATTTGATATGTTTTCAGAGGTAAATCTGCATGTGAACGTATCCATAATGGGAACATTGTATACATTGCCGTCTCACTAGTTGGTCGCAAAAACATTGGTTTGTCTAGTTTAGTCTCTCCTGCATGCTTAATCCAATAAACTTCTTTCGCAAAACCTCCAGCCTCATCCTCTAATCTTAACTCTGAGGGATCTACTCCTTCTTCTCTGGCTTTCTTTAGTAAAGAAACTAATTTGTTTTCTTTATCAAGTAAATCTTCAGGAATTAGGAGAGGAAAATTAACTTCCTCATGGTCAGTTCTCTCCATTTCATCATGTGTTAAATTGTCAATAAGTCTCATGGTTTTCCAACCGTAAGGTCTCCACACATCCATTCCTTTGATTGGATATCTTTTGTCTACTAATTCTGCTGCTTCAACCATAAAAGGATACCATTCTTTGAAATTTTCTTTAGAGGGAATTCCGCGTTTAGCTGCAGCCGGTGATTTAGACATGCTCAAATGTGCGTTATTTTCATCTAATTAACGTTTACTCTTCTTTTTACTGGCCAATTTAGCTCTTTGATCTCTTACTTCTAACATTTTTCCTACAGTATAAGGACCCACTAGAATTATTATTATGGAAATCCAAAGCATTGATTTACAACCTGACGGGGCTTGATCATAATGATCTGGCTGCGTTACTTTTAGCTTAATTAAACCAAACCACGGCAATTCTCCTCTTGCCACCCCAACAACCCAATCTGGATCAACTGGTTGGACTGGATTATTGTTAATATCTCTGTGAGTCAACTGATCGGGATGTGGATTGCCTGTAGAATCTCCTTTGGTAATATATCCTGAGTTCTTTAAATTCTTTAGATGTGCTCCTCCACTAAGTCCTATTTCAGAAAATTCTATTTTAGAACCAAAATAAGTTTCTATCTCAGGAATGTAATAATAATCTGTAATATTATCTCCATCCATATCTTTTGGTTCTTCTAAAACATCTACCCAAGCCATCGCCCTATGAATTACGGGAGTAACTGAGTTTCCTTCAATTTCTTTTATTCCATTTTTGTAGTATACGATTACATCTCCATAATCTCCATATTTCTTATAATCTGTTTTTTTACCTTGAAGATATGTGATAATATCTGATTTCTTAGCTTCTTTTACTACTACTAAGTCACCTGTGTCTATTGTTCCAATATGTGTAAAACCTGGTTCTTCGTAAAGCGGATTATCACCGTGTTCCATCGAACCTGACTCAATAACTACCATTGGCGGCCAATTGCCACTATATGCAAATGTCAAGAGAAAAACTAACAAAACACTGCCTATTGCAAGACCTATGTCTTTTGCAGTCTCTGGTATTTGTATTTTATCAGAATCAGACATCTGAATTCCTATTAATTACGTGGTCTTTTTACTTTCCTGACTTTGCGGACTTTCCTACGATTACTATGACTTGAGCGTTGAGCGCCAAAATCTGTTGAAGGGCCTCCGTCGTCATCGCTCGCATTTCTAACATTATTAGGCAACTCTTCTGATGAATCATTTTCACTATCGTCCTTAGCGTCATTAGTGGAACCAAAGTCACCTAAAAGATCGTCTAAAGGATCTCCTACGTTAGAATTACTAGATACTGGCATAGGTGCTGAAGGTGTAGGCTCTGGTGCTGGGCTTTCAGCCTTTTTCATCTCTCCACCACATGATGGACATTTTCCCCATTTTTCTTGGAATTCTTTACCACATGAACTGCAGGAATATGCTGATGAGGAAGGAGAAGATGGTTGTGAAGAAGGGATACTCGCTGGAGCTGCTGGCATAGATTCGTCTTTATTCACATACGGATTAAAATCTCCAGATTCTCCTAAAAGATTATCTAAATCTTCTTCACGAGAAGGGGCCACTGCCTCTTTCTTTTGATTTGCTATTTCTGGATTTGACTCTCCACCGCCTAACTTACGTCTTTGTTCTGCATAATAAGCATCCCTCTCTGCAAAAAGTTCTTTTGTTTCCTCTGAATAATCAAATTTTTTCTTTTCTTCTTTCTTTTTACCAAACCAGCCCATATTAGTCCAAATACGCGTGATAAATAAAGCGTTCGGTTTAGAATAAAGACAAATTCCCAGTTATTTCATTAATCTTAGATTCACTGGCCGGACCTATTCCTAAACAAGTTATTGTCCCTGGTGGCACTTCTGTTAAACCTGCATCACTTACCAAACTGCATGTTAAACCAATGTCTTTAGCATGTTGCTGAAGGTCTCTCAATAAAGATTCGTTTGTTCCCTTAACAACCACTTTTTTTTGGCCGTCATTATACCATCCTTTAAAATTAGAAATATCTGATTTCTTTGATTTTAGTGAACAATTCACGGCTGCATGTGCAACCTGCGCAGCCATTTTCCCCTTAGAGATTCCCAAATCTGTTCTAACTACTATTACTAATTTATATTCCAAACTTACTCCTCTTCTTCAGACATTAAAGAATCTTCCTGCACTACATCTGCAGACAAACCTTCTCCTTCGCCTGGTCTGTTTAATTGATCATCAATATCTGCCATCTTTGAATCAATGTCTGCTAAATCTGCCAAAAGAGTCTTTTCCTTTTTCTCATAATATTTTTTCATAACTGAGCTCCCTGAGCGTTTGCGAACTTCTGCTTCTGCCAATTTGCGCTTAACATTGTCTCTATCATGCTTGAGACCTTGAAGCTCAATAAGCTCTGCAGGTATGTATTTTCCAGCAACTGCCAATTCAGATTCAATACGAATTCCAGGTGGCGCTCTAGCTAAATTTGGATGGAGATTTGCTGTCCAAGGATATGCTCCTCTGTACCATCCAGCCATGAAAAATAATGTAGATAAACATAATAATGATATTGTAACAAAAAATGTTTGGAAATAGCCCTTATCGCCGTCTGACCAATTACCCCACGATGGGGCATTGCCAAGTGCAGGATTTCCTAATATGAAACCTACGATTATAACTATACAAATTGACATTGCCATTCCTAAAGTAATTCTGTAAAGTGTATCAAATTCTTCGTCTAATTCTCCTCTTCTAGGGAACATTGCCTGAATTAAAGTATAGCCTGGAATAAACAAAACAAGCAATAAGCCTGCAAAAACTCTAAGCCAATTTATCTCTTCCATTAATACTCGCTAGAATAACCCCATTAAAAATGCCTGCTGCCTGCAAAACCGCTTCGATATCCGTGTGGTTCTGAGCCATTTCTCCTTAATGCAGATTGTTTTACCAAGACCTCCCAACGTAATCTACAATCACAATGTAAACCCTTCAAATCTTTTAGACCTAAACGATGGTTCTTTAAAGCTTCTAAAAGTTTCTTATTACAATTGTGGCAATTGTGTGCACCTCTACGAGTGCCTCCTCCTGTTGGATCTGAATATACTCTAACTGGTAAATCTTCACATCTTTTTAGAACTTCAATTACAGACCAAAGCCAAGGTGCAGTCCATTCGTTTCTAAACCATAATTTTTCAACTACTGTATTCTTTTGAACATTTACAGGATTAATTGATATTTTATCTACATGAGGTGCAGCATCAATTGCTGATTTTACTGCATCATCTATGCTTTGTTTTTCGCTAAGATAAGGTGGTTTAAGCAAAATATAAGCTTTAACTTCAGCTCCATTATCTCGAGCTATTTTACAAATTTTTACAAAATGGGGCCAACGTAAACGTTTGTTGACTGATTTATCTAAAACTATTGGATTTGAAGACTCCAAGCCAATTGCAATTTCTAATTTTGGAGAATTAGTATAAGCAAAATTTTTAGGATTCACAAATTCAGGTAATGATTCAATGAGAACTTTTTCAATTCCCATATTTGACATATCTGTCATTACCTCATCGGCAAAATCAAATGGAACTTCTGTAGGATCTATAAATGAGCCTGATGTGTAAATTTTAGCATATTTTTTACCCTTTAAAATAGGTCTAACTTTCTTCCATTGCTCACGAAGCATGTCGTCACTAACTCCTCCTGGAACTGTGTCATTGAAATAACCACACATCGAACAACCTTCCTTTATTGACCAATAACAGCCTCTTGTTCTTAGAATTACAACTCCTGCCTCTACTATTTCGTCATTCAAAACTTCTTCTTCAGTCCACTTTGCTACTGGTTTATCCAAAGGATGATCTTTAGGTATTGATTTTGATTCATTGACAAAATCAGTTAATGGGACAAAGGCTTCAGGCATGGTGTCTAACCTCCACGGCTACTCCTCGATTCATTGAAATCATTTCTTCTGGAGTCATTTTAGCAATGCCTACTGCTGTCACAACATCATTCTGTTTAATTACTACTTGATCGCCAATATTCCAATTACCTTTGTATGATTTCACGCCTACTGCAAATAAATCCCCAACTAATTTAAAATTCTCTGCGACAATAACTGGACCACCTTGCAAGCTGTATTCTATCCCTCCTTTCAAAGTCAAACCAAAACCACCAACTACTGGAGACATGGCTGCTAAATCACCGCAACGTAATTTGTATGGCATACGTCCACTTATTTCTGAATTAACTAGAAAATCAGAATCGTCTCCATATTGGAAGTTTGCTAAACCTTTGGCTTCTCCTTTGGCCCTGTCTTTTGTGTTTAATATAGGGATATCTGACAAAGACATTCTTGCAATATTTTGAAGAATTTCCAAACCTTCATATGATGATGGGCGATCTACACTAGTATCTACCACATCAATTCCTAATTCTTTTACTAATTCAGTCATTATTTTAGAAGAAGAACCTGCATGAACTATTGCTTTAGCATAATGTTTTGTAGGATTTAATTTAATCAGTTGAGATCTTAACATTTCAATTTCTGATGCGCTCCACTCTCCGGTTACTGCAATATCGTAGTGTGCTGCTGGATAACAAAATTCTAATTCTCTAGGAACTAACCCTAGTGGTGAAGTTACGGATACGACATGTAATGCCAAATGGTTATCCACCTCACGAAGTGTATTGAAAAATCGTTTATGACTACTACTTTTGAAATATGGCTTTCTTGCTGAACAAGGTAAAATTAGCAAAACCATATCTTTTGCTGGTGGTTCATAATTTGACAACCTATTTTGAAAATCAAGAATTGCTGGATGATTCAAACTTAAATCGTTTGATCTTATAGTTGAATGAACTCTAGCTCCTTTATCCATTAATAATGAAGATGAATGGTGTAATATTTGAGAAACTCTAGGATTATGAAGACTCGTCATTTCTACTAATTCTCTTAATTTACCATTAGAAATCGCATTACGAATTCTTAAAATCCAACGATTAAGTTCTGCACGATTATGAGAAAATAAATCATCAATTTGCGTATTTTGTTTAATCCATTCGCCACTTTCTAAAACCCATCCTGTTGAACTGCGTAATTCAACATTTAAATCATCAAAAATATCTACTCCCAAATATGCCAAAATGGGCATTTGAGAAGGCTCTACTGCTGGCGCATAAAGTAGTCGGGAATACCCAGCTTCTGATCTAAATTCTGCACCAATCTCTACTAACTTTTTAGGTTGAATTGAATATGCATTATCAAGCACTGCAATATTTTCAGACAATTGCAAATATGGTGATTTATCTGAATCTAAGCCTAATGGGCTTGGAGGTAAATCAAAAATTTTACCAACCTTAATAGTTCCTCCTGACTCTAAATCATTTGATTCTTCTAAGTCTGTATGACTAAATACAACGTGAGGAGTTTGCAGATTATCTTCTAGCTTTAGAAGTCTGCCTAACCCTTCGTGGCCTATAGGTTCCATTATATCTTGCCAAATTGGCGCCTATATATTGGATTCTTTTCTTATGCTTGAGGTTCTTCAAGCTCTTTAGGAGGCTCAGATGAAGACATCTGATCCTTAATTCCTTCATCTACAACCTGTTGTAGTGCTTCATCTGCTTCTTCTTTGATTGCATTTAATTCAGCCTGCATTTCGGCAGCTGTAGGAATTGTTCCAAGAACGTCTTCTGATTTGCCAAGGGCCTTTTCAATATCCTTTACTTCAGATAGTTGCCTGTCTGGAGCTTTGCGTGCATAACCTACGTAATCTGCAGCACCTTCGAATAATTTTGTTAACTCAAATGGAAGTACAAACTTTGTTGATGCGCCGGCACCAATTTCTTTTAAAGAATCTAAACTCAAAACGGTTAATGCTTTTGAATCTAATGCTGATGCACCCATGGCTGTAATCCTTAGACCTTGGGCTTCTCCTTGCTTTTCTAATATAGTTTGTGAACGTTGACCTTGAGCTTCTAACACCTTCGATTGTCTAACACCTTCAGCTGCTAGAATACGAGATTGTTTGTCTCCTTCTGCAGTTAAAATTCGAGATTGTTTCTCACCTTCTGCTGAAAGAATTGCTGATCTCTTTTCACCATCTGCTTTGAGAATTGCGGCACGTCTTTCACGTTCGGCTGAGGTCTGTTCCTCCATTGCCGCTTTAACATTTGGAGAAGGATCTACTTCTCTGATTTCTACGTTATCAACTTTAACTCCCCAAGGGTCTGTTTCAATATCTAATTTGTCTCTAAGGATTGCATTAATTTTATCTCTACTTGAGAAAATTTCATCCAATTCCATATCTCCTACTACTCCTCTGAGTGTAGTTTGAGCCATATTGACTATAGCTGCCCTATAATTTGCAACATTAAGAACTGCTTTCTTAGCGTCTGCAACTCTGTAGTAAACAACTGCATCCACCATTGTTGGTGAGTTATCCTTAGTAATAACTTCTTGACGAGGTACGTCAAGAACTTGAATACGAAGATCTACTTTGAAAACTTTTGTAACTAATGGAATAACAAAATTCCATCCTGGATTGAGCATAGTGTGAAACTTACCCAATCGTAGCGCGACTCCTGCTTCATACTGCTCAACTTGAACAATAGTTGTCATTAAAACAACAACTAAAACTGCTCCAAGAATTAACAGTAGGAATATGATTTCTCCTAACATTTTTTTACTCCTTTTCTCCTTCAAGAACTACTGTAACTGTAATACCTTCTGCATTTGTAACCTTAACTTTAGCTCCTACTGCTATATTTTCTTCAGATGTTGCTCTGAATTCTTCCATATTAATCTTGACTTTTCCAGTTCGCTCATTTGCTACTACTTCTTTAGTTACGATTCCCGTTTGGCCAATTTTTGTTTCTATACTCATTTCGCTTGGAGTGTCTGGTGGTGCTAATGACTGATAAAATGTCATAGTTACATAAAGTGATCCTAAACCTACTGCCAAACCTATAGGGAGTAACAACATGCCTTCTACTACTCCAAATGATAATAAAATTCCTAAAACTATGAAAACTGTGCCTGGAACTGCAATAAGGAATCCGGGTTGGAAAACCTCTACTACAAAAAGTAAAATACCGACCATAACGAATGCTAATCCTACTTCGCTTCCTTCTAGTACGTCATCTGTCATATTTTCATTAGAACGGGGCCATATATAAGGAGTTTTCAAAATAAATTTATGATTAAATTACTTCCACTTGTTTTCGAGCTTGTCTAATGACCGAATTATTACTCCATCTTCAGTATAAATTAAAATGCAATAATCTTTTATTAAATTCTCATGGATAAATTTTTCTCCTCCAATATTCATAAAGCGTAATTCCGGTCCGAAATGTATTAATTTGTCATCTATTCTAAAAATGCTATGATTTTGTTCTTTGGATTCTAGTAAATATTTTTCTAAAGACAATGCCTTGAACCTATGTCTTAACATTGAATCTTTTTTCTGTAAGTCTTCTGTGTTTTGAGGATTAAAAAGAGACTTAGCGCAATCTGTAACTGTAGAATTCGGATGATCTGCTACAAAGGATATTATAGAAATATCTAGGTCATCAAATTTAACCATTTAGCATTTACCAAAAAAAGATAAAATAGCACTATTTCCTTCTCCTGAAGTAACATCTGACAAAGTTAGGCCAACAATCAGGCCTAACAAAATAATTGTCAAATTGAGCATTAAAATTGCCATCTGAGGAGTATTGGCCCAACCTGGAAGCAACGATTCTTCCATTTTACTGATAGGAGAGCTCCGGGCTTTCTGATAGCCTACGAAATTTTCCATTTCATTTTTATCTGACATAAACCTATACTTTGTTGTATATTATTTAAAGTGTTTTCAAAAAAATATTTTGAAAAAAATCTTTATAAGTCTTATACCATTATGGCAAATATGGCAAAACTATTAGAGTTGAATCAATATCTTATAAGAGAAAAATTCTTGAAAATATTTGGGAACAAATTTAGGATAATGGACTCTGACGATAATTTATATGGGTTCTGCGAACAAAAACGACTTCGAATCAAAGAAGATATTAGGCTTTATGATGATGAAAGTAAAAATAACGAATGGTTGGTTATTAAACAAAAGAACTTCGTTGATGCGTGGGGAGGTTTTGATATATTTGATCCAAAAGAAGGTGTTTTATTAGGAACTGTCCGAAGGAAATGGTTGAAATCCCTTTTTAGAACAAAATGGCAAATACTAAATCCAGAAGGGCAAGATATTGGAATGCTAATAGAAGATAGTTTAGGTTATGCAATTGCTAGACGTACTTTTTTGGGTATTTTACCTAAAAAATTTACATTACACACCATTGGAAATGATAGGCCTATTACAATGCGTCAGAAATTTAATCCAATTATTAAAAAATTAATCGTAAATATCCCTACAGATCATTCCTTTGACCGGCGATTTATCGCAGGTTTAGCTATGGTGATAGCTGCTCTCGATGGCCGCGGTCAATAGCTTCTCGTTTAACTAAAATATTTAATTGCTGAACTACGAACTATCCAAGTAAGTGTGAATCCAAATGTTACAAATGCATAGTCACTATATTGATTAACACCGATTGCTGTAATTAGTGCTAAAACTATTAGTAAAATTATAGAAAATACTTGTATTTCTTTTTGTAATTCCTCTTTGGAAAGATCTCCTTTACCAAAATTTCTAATTGAATAACTTACAGCTAACCAGCTAAATAAAAAAGTACAAACTCCGATACCTACTTCAACAAAATCTGAGATTCCTGAAATTATTAGTAAAATTACAAATATAGATAAGGTGCCAAACGCCCATTTTTGTTCTTCTTGTGTGTTTTCCATTGTTTTTAAGTACATTGAGCAGTTAATATAAACATGGACTCAAGTAACAATCAAACTATTGGTAAAGTTCCTTTTAAGGGATTTTGGATAAGGTTGATAGCTGGTGTATTAGATGGATTCATCATTTTTTTCTTGTGGTTGATTACATTTTATTTGCTGTTTACAGTGATTAGTACGGGCTTGTTAAGTGACAAAAATATTATTTTGTTTGTTGTCATCGCCATTCTTACTTTAATAATAGTTGGAATAATTTATAAGCCAGTTATGGAAACATCTGATTATCAAGGAACTTTTGGGAAATATTTACTCGGGATGAAAATTGTGAATCTGAAAGGTCAAAAAATCAATTTAAATGCCTCATTCATTAGAACGTTAGTATATTTTGGCCAGATTTCCATTCCTTTGATTAATGGCCTTACAATTTGGGCGCTATTGCTAATAGGCTTTACAGAATATAAGCAGGGATTACATGACATGGCTGCTGAGACTTATGTTGTATCACGGCACTGGGAAGGTTCAATTCCTTTAGAAGACAATTTTGGAGCATAACTATTTACAAAAAGATGTGCTGATACTCTAACATATCTTTATTAAATGTCAATTTACATCAATGGTGGATGGTTAGCTTAGAAGAGATGCGCAAACAGTATGATATTTCTGGATTAGACAGAACCGATTTGCTGGAGTCTCCAACTGAAATGTTTCGTAATTGGTTTGAAAAAATAGAGGAATATGAGAACTTAGAACCAAACGCTATGACGCTGGCTACGGCGAGTAACTCGGGAAAGCCGACAAGCCGCGTCATTTTATTGAAAGAATTTGATGAAAAGGGTTTCGTCTTTTACACTAATTATGAAAGTACAAAGGGAATTCAAATTGAATCAAATCCATATGGATCTCTTACATTTAATTGGCATCCATTAGAAAGACAAATTCGTATTAGGGGGAAAATCAGAAAAATTTCTCCAGATAAATCTAAAAAATATTTTGCATCGAGACCTAGGTTAAGCCAAATATCTGTTTTAGCTTCTAAACAAAGTTCTGCCCTTGAAAGCAGGACTGAATTAGAAAAACTTTTCAAAAAAATTGAAAAAAAATACGAAGGAAAAGAAATTCCAATGCCTGAATCTTGGGGAGGATATCGTCTTGAACATAAGGAAATTGAATTTTGGCAAGGTAGAAGAGATAGAATGCATGATAGATTTGTTTATACTAGACACGGAACAACGTGGCAAATTGAAAGGTTAGCGCCATAAATATCTGATATAATTCCCTAATTCCTGCGCAGTATTATATACCCCCTTTTTCTCCCGACAAATCCTTGTAGTTGACTAATAGTAAATATTTGGCAATTTCAGGGAGATTGTGCACTCGATCTTGAAGATTAAGACCGGGGAAGATGGCATAGGTCTACCTCCTAACAGTGAGGGTAAACGTACCAATGATTGTCAGATCATACGCAACCCGGACGAATGTTGAAGCCGACGGCTACAAGCAGTTACTACGCCACCTGGTGGATGACTAGGCTCGGTTGCCGAAGACGGTCGTGCCAAGCAGCGATATGCTTCGGGGAGGCGCATGGAGCCTTTGATCCGAAGATTGCCGAATGGGACTTCCCAAACTCTAGTAGTTTAATCCGAAAGGATGGGGAACGCTCCGAATTGAAACATCTTAGTAGGAGCAGGAAAAGAAATCAAATGAGATGAGGTTAGTAAAGGCGATCGAACACCTCATAGAGCAATCCGAATCTTCTGATGAGAATCAGTAGAAATGTGGAGTGGCCTGTTTACATCTTAACACAGTTATCCGAATTTCGTGTGGAACACCGGCGCCAAAGAGGGTGATAGCCCCGTAGGAGACGCAGTGAAAGATGATTTCCAGGACCCAAGAGTAGCGTGCATTGGATATTGCGCGTGAATGTGGGAGGTACTAACTTCCAACTCTAAATACAAACCGAGACCGACAGCGCAATAGTAGCGTGAGCGAAAGTTGTAAAGTATCCCTGACGGGAGATTAATAAGATCCTGAAATCAGGTGGTAACAGACTGGTATGGCATGCAAGGGATTAAGCGGTTACACCGCCGCACCGATGTCATACCGTTCGATTCGAAAATTGATCCGTGGAGTTTCTATCATTGGCGAGGTTAAGTACGTAAGTACGAAGCCGTAGGGAAACCGATAGCCCGCAGCGCAAGCGAGGGGCAAGGTGTGCTCGCCTGGAGTCAATGGTTGGATACCCGAAGCCGGTCGATCTATGCCTGGGCAGGGTGAAGCCTTTCGGAAGAAGGGTGGAGGCCCGAACCAGTACTGATGTGCAAATCGTTTGGATGACCTGGG
>Ga0208894_1000357_pt1 | contig 35168 bp, 32 predicted proteins | sample ETNtaG_12_FD_185752 | JGI IMG/M metagenome (GOLD analysis project Ga0208894, IMG submission 185752) | Marine microbial and viral communities from oxygen minimum zone, Eastern Pacific Ocean - ETNP201306SV49 (SPAdes) (version 2) | ecosystem: Environmental > Aquatic > Marine > Oceanic ...
CAAAAATACCTATCATCAAAATCCCGATGGTCTTTTATCAGTCTACAGCGATAATTCTGCTGTTATGACGGGTTATAAGTCAAACTACTTTGAGCCTAATGAAGAAGGCATCTACAAGACAACAACCGCTCAAAAAGCAGTACTCATGAAAGTTGAGACACACAACCACCCGACTGCAATTGCCCCTGACCCTGGAGCAGCGACAGGCTCTGGTGGTGAAATTAGAGATGAAGGCGCTACCGGAAGAGGCTCTAAACCGAAAGCGGGTCTATGCGGCTTTTCAGTGTCAAATTTGAAGATACCAAACTTAACTCATGACTGGGAAAAGGATTATGGAAAACCCAGTCAGATTGCATCAGCCCTTGACATTATGATTGATGCACCAATTGGCGCCGCATCTTTTAATAACGAATTTGGAAGGCCTAATACTTGTGGATATTTTAGAACCTATGAGCAGCAAACTTTTAATGAAGAGGTCAGGGGTTATCATAAACCAATCATGCTTGCCGGTGGAATAGGAAACATTAAAGAGAATCATGTAGAGAAAGGTGCAATCTCCAATGGTGATAAGATTATTGTGCTTGGAGGGCCTGCGATGCTTATTGGCCTTGGTGGCGGAGCAGCCTCAAGTGTAGGAAGTGGCGATCAAAATGAAGACCTTGATTTTGCCTCTGTCCAAAGAGCTAATCCAGAAATGCAAAGACGTGCTCAAGAAGTTATCAGTGCTTGTGCCAATCTAGGTGATTCCAATCCAATTGTTTCAATTCATGACATTGGTGCTGGCGGACTTTCAAATGGAATCCCTGAACTGGTAAATGACTCTAATAAAGGAGCAGAGCTACAGTTAAGGTCAATACCCAATGACGAAAAAAAAATGTCACCGCTAGAGATATGGTGTAACGAATCTCAAGAAAGATACGTTATTGCAATTAAGGAGAAAAGTATTGATCTTTTTGATGAAATTTGCACTAAAGAGAGAGCGCCCTATGCAATCTTAGGAAAAGCAACTGATGATAGGCATTTAACCCTTGAGGACTCATATTTTGAGAATAAACCTATCGATCTTGAAATGTCACTACTCTTTGGTTCATCACCTAAGACACATAAAGATGTTGTTACCCTTCCCAACGCTGAAAAAGCCTTTGATGCGAGTAATATTTCAATAAGTGATGCCATTAATCGCCTACTTGCACTTCCAACGATAGCGAGTAAAAGCTTTTTAATTACTATTGCAGACCGTTCAGTGACCGGCCTTATTGCAAGAGACCAAATGATTGGGCCATGGCAAGTCCCAGTAGCAGATTGTGCTATATCACTCTCAGATTTCACTGGATATCAAGGTGAGGCAATGTCTATTGGTGAAAAAACACCTCTATCTCTTATAAATGCAGCAGCGGCAGCAAGAATGACCGTTGGAGAGTCGCTAACTAATCTAATGAGTGCTTACATTGAAGACATAAAACACATTAACTTATCAGCAAACTGGATGTGTGCTAGTGGGCATCCCGGCGAAGATGCAAAACTTTATGAGGCAGTTAAATCAATCGGCATGGAGCTTTGTCCGAAGCTTGGATTAACTATTCCTGTTGGGAAAGACTCCATGTCTATGAGAAGTTCTTGGGATGAGGATGGGAAAAACAAATCTGTTACAGCTCCTCTTTCTCTTATTATCAGTGCCTTCTCAAAAACACCTGATACGAGGCTGCAAATTACCCCGCTACTTGATACTGAAATAGAGTCTGAGCTTTTTTTAGTTGACCTTGGGTTAGGGAAAAATAGGATGGGCGGATCATGCTTAGCACAAGTGTTTAACCAAATTGGAAGCGATGCACCTGATCTTGATAATCCAGAACTGTTCTCTAAATTCTTTTCATTAATAAACGCATTCAACAAAGAGAGTCTCATTACTGCTTATCATGATCGATCTGATGGCGGCGCTCTAATATCTCTATTAGAAATGGCGTTTGCATCGCATTGTGGTTTAGACATTTATACTTCAAACCTTTTGCCTGAATTATTTAATGAGGAACTGGGATGTATCATTCAGGTTCCAACGAGTAATCTTAAAAAAGTTCTAACCTCTCTTGATGAAATTGGACTCAAGACCTATACCAAGCGAATTGCTAAAGTTAATCCGACTGATGAAATTTACATCTACCAAGAAAATGTCGTCGTATATCAAGACAAGAGAAAAAATCTACATAAAAAGTGGTCTTCAACCTCATATGAAATTGCTAAATTAAGGGACAATCCAGTCTGTGTAGAATCTGAAAATAATGAAATTCTTAAGGACTCGAGTGGTCTTAAAGTTTCACCTACATTCGACCTTAACGAGTCTATTAGTACGCCCTTTTTAAACCATGGTAAAAAACCAAAGATTGCCATCCTTAGAGAACAAGGGATTAATGGCCATATTGAAATGGCAGCTGCTTTTACTCAGGCAGGCTTTGAAGCAACTGATGTTCATATGAGTCAAATTATTTCTGGAAAAATATCCTTATCAAACTTTAAAGGATTAGCTGCCTGTGGAGGATTTTCTTATGGAGATGTCTTAGGGGCTGGAAGAGGTTGGGCAAACTCAATTCTTCTGAACAGCTTAGCGAAAGATGAGTTTTCAGACTATTTTTTAAGGACCGATAATTTTACTTTGGGAGTATGTAATGGCTGCCAAATGATTTCAAATCTGCAGTCAATCATTCCAGGATCAGAAGGCTGGCCTTCTTTTGAAAAAAATACTTCTGAACAGTTTGAGGCGCGACTTACAGGTGTCAAAATTAACAATTCTAAATCTATATTCTTCAGTGGAATGGAGGGATCAATCATGCCTATAGCAATAGCGCATGGAGAAGGAAAAGCGAAATTTGATTCTATCACCAAAACTACTAATATTGCTATGCAGTATGTTGACTATTCTGGAGATACATCTGAAATATATCCACACAACCCTAACGGCTCTGAAAACTCTGCCGCTGGCATTTGTGATGAATCTGGCAGAGTTACAATTATGATGCCGCACCCAGAAAGGGTTTTTCGTGCAATACAAAATTCTTGGCATCCACCTGATTGGCAAGAAAGGTCACCATGGCTTAGAATGTTTGAAAATGCTAGGAAATGGATTGACTAAATCAAGCTATAGACACTATTATCCAAATGACGCCAAGTAAAATTATTAGAAGCAAGAGAAGAACTCTAAGTATCTCAATTAATGATAATGCTGAATTAATTGTTCGCGCTCCTCATAAACTTTCAATTAACAAAATACATGATTTTATTAATGAAAAAGAAAAATGGATTAGCAAACAAAAAAAGAGAGTAATTAATCGCATAAGTGACAGCTCTCTCGATAAAGATATGGCTTTATATTTAGGGTCACTATATCCCATTAAAATATCACAAAGCCATTCTAAAAAACTAACTTTTAATGGCGAAGAGTTTTTAGTGAATACAGGTGACCCAGAATTGATTCACTCATCTATAAAGAAGTGGTATAAAAATAAATTTAAAGAGGTTGCCATTCCAAGGCTAACTTATTTTGCTAATAAATATAATTTATCTGTAAACCAAATTCGAATCAAAGAGCAGAAAACAATGTGGGGCTCTTGCTCATCTAGAAATAATATTAATCTGAACTACCTACTAATCATGGCGCCCATGAACGTCATTGACTATGTGATTATTCATGAGCTTGCACATACCATTTATAAGAACCACTCATCTAATTTTTGGAGAACAGTTGAATCAATGATGCCTAGCTTCAAAGAAGCGAAAACATGGCTTAAGGATTACGGCTACAAACTGAGAAAATTTAATTAGCTATTGTATTTTTCAACAGCCTCTTGCATTGCATCCTTAAGATTATCCTGCTCAGCCATTTCAATAATAATATCGCCACCTCCCACTAGTTCAGAATTGAAATAGATTTGAGGAAATGTAGGCCAGTCAGCAAAGTCAGGGAGGCTTTGAAAAACTTCTTGATCTTCAAAAACATTAACATAAGCAAACTCAACTCCGGTTGACGCTAAAGTTTGAGCTGCGCGGGCAGAAAATCCACACTGAGGAAACTGTGGAGTTCCTTTCATATAAATAACAATTGCAGCACTATCGACTTGCTTTTGAATTTTTTCTAATACTTCCAATTTATTGCTCCGATTTTTTTCCTACTATTTTAGTCTAGTATTTTAAAGACTGCAAAGGTTCATTCAATAATTATTGCTTTATTGCCTGTGAAATTACGTATTTTTGACCCTGTTTAATTTTTTTGTAATTCCCAAAAACCGATTTAAAATTATTTTTTATAAAATCCTTAAGACCATTAATAGTAACAACAGTTATTAAACCACCTGGCTCAAGCGCATCAAACGCATCATAAAGAATAATTGAAAGCTGCTCTCTTCCGACCTTAGCAGGAATGTTTGAAATGATTTGATTAAATTTTATGTCTCTTGGAACTTGCAAAAATGCATCAGAAAGGTAAGCTTTGGCATTAACAATGTTATTGATCTTCGCATTGTAATTTGAAAGTTCAACCGCCACAAAATCCTTATCGATCATGTGGACTTGTCCCTTATGGCACTGCCTGGCTAATGCTAGACCAATTGCTCCATAACCACACCCTAAATCAAGACAGATATCATTTTCATTTGCGCCAATATACCTCATAAGTAACTGCGTACCATCATCAATAGATCTAGGACTAAAAACGCCCCATCGGGTGTGCAGCTTAAATCTAGAATTTAATAACTCAACGTCTAAAATAATGTCTGTCTTGAGTTGGGCAATATCTTTTCTATCAAACATATCGAAAACTTTATCTTTTTAATTGAATTATAGATTTAATCTAAATTATCTATGTGCTTTTTGAGTTTGATGAGCATCATCGCCAATATGGACCTCGCCCCTCTTCTTAGCTAGTTGAACCTGCTTTTCTCTTTCTCTATATCTACCAACTTGTTCTAAATTTTTTGTCCCATAGCATCTTGGACAAGAGGCACCTTTCTCATAGTGGGGATGCTTTGTATCTTCTTCGGTAATAGGGAATCGACAAGCATGGCACTGATCGTATTTACCTTGCTCAAGATTATGCTTAACAGCAACTCTGTCATCAAATACAAAGCATTCACCCTCCCAAAGACTCTCTTCTTCTTTAACCTCTTCCAGGTATTTTAGAATCCCGCCATGAAGATGAAAAACATTCTCAAAGCCCTCTGACTTCAAATAGGCTGTAGATTTTTCACAGCGAATTCCACCAGTACAAAACATGGCAATTTTTTTATCTTGATACTGCTTTAGACTATTTTTTGTAAAACTTGGAAACTCCCTAAAAGTTTCTGTATTTGGGTTAATAGCACCCTTGAAGCTTCCAATTTCATACTCATAGTTATTTCTGGTATCAATCAAAATGACATCAGGGTCATTGATTAAATTATTCCAGTCCTTTGGTTTGACATAAGTCCCAACAGATTTATTAGGATCTATTTCAGATAGACCCATAGTTACTATTTCTTGTTTTAGCTTGACTTTAAGTCTTTTAAATGGTGGTTTTTTACTATATGAATACTTATATTCCAATTCGAGAAATCTACCGTCGGATTGAAGATAATCGAGAACTTTTTCAATACCATCCTTAGTCCCTGAAATGGTTCCATTTATACCTTCTCTTGCAAGCAATAGGGTTCCTCTAACACCTAAAGATTCCAAAAATGACTTCAGTGGAACTTGGATATCTTCAAAATCATCCAACCGAGTAAACTTGTATAAAGCACAGATAGCATACATAATTCTAAATAACCCTACAAAAATTGATATTTTACTAGTCACGGATAGTAATTGAGGTTTATTTAGGGCTCTGAGAAACATTAAAACTCCATTAGTGCTTCACAATTCTCAATACTGACAAGTGTATAATTCGTCTCTTCTTTCTGTAATTTAATAAATTCTTTCACGAAATAGAATGATCTTAAATCATATTCAAAATCCGAGCGATATCAAAAAACTAGATATTGATGAACTAAATGCTCTTGCAGATGAAATTAAACTGTTCTTAATTGAAAGCATTGAAAAGACAGGGGGGCATTTAAGTTCTAACCTAGGAACAATTGAATTAACCCTAGCAATGCACTATGTTTTTGACAGTCCCAGTGATACTTTTATTTGGGATGTGGGGCATCAAGCATACACTCATAAAATATTAACCGGGCGCAAAGATCTAATGTCAACACTTCGCCAAAAAGATGGATTGTCTGGGTTTACAAAAAGAAGTGAAAGTGAGCATGATGTCTTTGGCGCTGGTCACTCATCTACCTCAATTAGTGCGGCCCTTGGAATTGCCATGGCAAATAAACTTAATAACAAGTTTGATACCTCAATTGCTGTTATTGGAGATGGTGCACTTACTGGTGGTATGTCATTTGAGGCAATGAATCATGCTGGCGATACAGATGCTAACCTTCTCATTATTCTTAATGATAACGATATGTCCATCTCAAAAAATGTTGGAGCATTAAGTAAATATTTGACGCGACTTATCTCTGGAAAGATATATTCAACAATGAAATCTAAATCTCTTGAATTGCTTGAAAGACTCCCGCGTATTCAAAAATTTGCAAAGCGATCTGAAGAGCATTTAAAAGGAATGATTCTGCCTGGTACTCTTTTTGAAGAACTAGGAATAGATTACTTTGGGCCAATCGATGGACATGATATTTCCATATTAATCAAAACTTTAGAAAACCTTAAAAACCTCGATAAACCAAGAATACTTCATATCATAACCAAAAAAGGTCATGGTCTAGAAGCTGCAGAAGAGAATCCATTAAAATTTCATGGAATCTCGCCTCCATCCTCATCAAGTGATAACTTTCCAAGCTACAGTAGCGTTTTTGGAAAATGGCTTTGTAATACTGCAAAGGATGATCAAAGCCTTATAGGAATTACCCCGGCAATGTCTGAAGGGTCTGGTATGGTTGATTTTGCAAACACCTTTCCTGAGCGTTTTGTGGATGTTGCCATTGCAGAGCAGCATGCAGTCACTCTTGCTGGTGGAATAGCAATAAAAGGCTTAAAGCCAGTAGTGGCAATTTATTCAACTTTTTTACAGCGTGGTTATGACCAATTCATTCACGACATTGCCCTGCAAAATTTAAATGTTACTTTTGCAATCGATCGGGCGGGACTAGTTGGAGCGGATGGTGCAACACATGCAGGCATTTTTGATTTAAGTTTTTTGAGATGTATTCCCAACATTATTATTATTGCACCAAGCTCTTCATTAGAAATGTACAAAGCGCTTAATTTTGCCCATAAATTTGATGGCCCAGTTTGTGTTAGATTCCCGAGAGGAAAATCTGAGGTTGAGGAATTTGTTACAGAGTCAACAATTGAGCTTGGGAAAGGAAATATTGTTAGAACTGGAAAAGATATTGCTATTTTTGCTTTTGGAAATATGCTTGAAATTGCGCTTGAAGCTTCTGAAAAAATTAACGCTACAGTTGTTGATATGAGATTTGTTAAGCCCCTTGATAAAGCTTTAATCATAGAGATTGCAGATCACTCCAAGCTACTTATCTCCATTGAAGATAACACTGCGAATGGCGGTGCAGGTAGTGCCATAAATGAACTTTTACAGGATAATAATAACAATACACCTTTGAAAATCCTTGGCATCCCAGATAAGGTTACAGAGCATGGTTCACAATCTGAGTTGTATGAACTTTATGGCCTCTCTGCAGAAAACATTATTAGTGTGTCAGAAAACAAATGAAAGAAACATTAAAAAAATATAGCCCAAAGCGAGAAAATGTTAACTTAGGTTGGCTAAATAAGCATTTATCTGATCCAGAACTGTGGAAATGGAATAAAAAAACTATTGCTAAAGCTTTTGCTATTGGACTTTTTTGCGCCTTCCTTCCAATTCCAGCACACACTTTATTGGGGGCAATTCTAGCAGTTATATTTTCTGCAAACATCTTACTATCAATGTTCATGGTTTGGGTTAATAACCCAATCACCATGGTACCTATTTATTATTTCACTTATAAATTAGGTGCATCAATTCTGGGGATTGAAATGGATCTAAACTTTGAGTTTTCATTTTCGTACCTAATGAATAACTTTGGAAGTGCTACTCTGGCGATGTGGGTTGGAGGAATAATCACTTCAATTATTTCAGCAATAATAGGTTACTTTGCAATTATTACTATCTATAAATATAAAGCGATTAAACGGGTTAAACGTTTGAAATAGGAATTCGCCTTCTTATCTGCGACTCAAGAGTATCAACTAATGACTCATTATCAACTTTACTGTGAGTTTTGCCATCAACATAGAGTAGATTTGGCGAACCACCGGTAAGACCAACGCTAACCTCCTTTGCTTCGCCAGGGCCATTAACAACACAACCAATCACGGCTACATCAATTGACTCAGTGATATCTTCAAGGCGTGATTCAAGCTCATTGACAACTGAAATGACATCAAATTTTTGCCTAGAGCATGATGGACAGGCAATCAAATTGACCCCTTTTTTTCTTAAATGAAGTGACTTCAAAATATCAAATCCAACTTTTACCTCATCAACAGGATCAGAAGCAAGCGAAACACGAATAGTATCTCCAATGCCTTCACTTAAAAGAATGCCCATCCCTATTGAGGATTTGACAGCTCCAGAGCGAAAAGAGCCAGCTTCGGTTATGCCAAGATGAAGTGGGTTATTAATTTGTGATGCAAGTTGACGATAGGCAAACACAGTCATAAATACCTCTGAAGCCTTCAATGAGACCTTATAGTTATCAAAGTTAAGCCTATCAAGTATATCAATATGTCTAAATGCCGACTCTACCATTGCCTCAGGTGTTGGCTCCGTATATTTTTTTTGAAGATCTTTCTCAAGAGAGCCAGCATTGACACCAATTCTAATTGGTATTCCGTTGTCTTTTGCTGAAGCGACAACTTCTCTTATTCGGTCCACTTTTCCAATATTTCCTGGATTTATTCTTAAGCAATCGGCACCATATCCTGCAACTTTTAGAGCGATCTTGTAATCAAAATGAATGTCAGTAATTAAAGGAATATTGACGCGCTCTTTTATTTTTTTAAATGCCTCTGCTGCATCCATAGTAGGGATCGAAATGCGAACTAGATCAGCTCCTGCATTCTCAAGAGAAAGTACTTGGTTCACTGTAGAATCTACATCGCATGTATCTGTATTAGTCATACTCTGAACACTAATTGGAGCTTCCCCTCCAATAGCAACATTACCCACAAATATTTGCTTAGATAATCTTCGATTAATTTTGTGTATTTGCTTCATAATTACTAATTACTTCATCCAGACTTTCACCATTATTAATCGTTACTTCAGAAGTTGATTCGTCAACTTGGTTGACTATATCTAATTGATTTTCTATCAAAGATACCGCTCCATTATCCTCAACTGGTCGACTTATGATAATTGAACTTGAGTTTCCCTTAGGTATCTCTAAATCCTGAAAATAATACCACATGCCTAATAAAATTATAAATAACAAAAAAACCCAGAAGAGTTTTCCTTTAAGTTGTTTTTTCTTTTTAGGATAGTAATCTATTCCGCCCAGCATTTCTTTTACTCTTGTCTAAAACTTTTCCAGCTAGTTGACCACATGCTGCATCAACATCATCGCCTCTTGTTCTTCTTGTTGTCGTTCTTATGCCTGTTCGAAAGAGGACATCTTGAAACTTGTCAATAGTTGCATGGCTTGATGTTTTGTATTGAGTCTCTGGAAAAGGATTAAACGGAATTAAGTTAACTTTGGCTGATTCACTCTCAAACCAATAATTTAGTAGCTTTGAAAGAGATTGAGCGTGCTCAATAGAATCATTAATTCCATCAAGCATTACATATTCAAATAATATATGTCTTTCTTGGGTTCCAGCCTTCAAATAATAATGACATGCCTTCATCAGTTCTTTTATAGGATATTTTTGATTAATAGGGACAAGAACATCCCTTAATGCATCATCGGGTGCATGTAAAGAGATTGCTAAACTAACAGGAACCGTGTCTGACATTCTCATGAGAGCTGGCACAATTCCAGATGATGAGATAGTTACTTTTCTTCTTGAAAGCCCAAATGCCCAATCATCTAAAAGGATTTCACATGCATCATAAACTGGAGATTCGTTTAGGAGAGGTTCGCCCATTCCCATAAAAACAACATTAGAGATTCTCTTGTCATGATCTCCAAGATAATTTTTAGCAATCAAGACTTGAGCTATGATCTCATGATTTTTTAGGTTGCGATTAAAGCCTTGATAGCCAGTTGAACAAAAAGTACAGGCCAATGAGCAGCCTACCTGGGAAGAGATACACAAAGTTCCTCTATCTTTTTGAGGTATATAGACGCTTTCAATATGATTTTCCTCGCCAAGCTTTAACACCCACTTAACGACTCCATCTTTAGAATGACTCAAAGAGACAATCTCAGGCATATCTATTGAGGCCACTGAGTCAAGCTTTTGCCTTAAATCTTTTGAAAAGTTATGCATATCACCAAAGCCCATAACACCTTGGTGATAAATCCATTGCATAATTTGTTTTGTACGATACGGTTTCTCATTCAGATCAGAAAAAAACTTCTTAAGCTTACTTTGAGTAAGTCCTAGTAAGTTTTGTTTTTCTATCATAAGAAAAAATCCTTTCTGTTATCTATCTAGTTCTTGGACAGACACCGTCATCCCCAAAGAAATATGCAATTTCAATTGCAGCATTTTCTTGGGAATCAGAGCCATGAACAGCATTTTCATCTAAAGATTCTGCAAAATCTGCTCTTATTGTTCCTGCGTCAGCCTCTTTTGGGTTAGTGGCTCCCATTATCTCACGATGCTTTGCAACAGCGTTTTCGCCTTCAAGAACTTGGACCATCACAGGACCAGATGTCATAAAGCTGACTAAGTCATTAAAGAAAGGTCTGTCTTGATGTACGGCATAGAATCCTCCTGCCATTGCGTCATCTAAGTGAATCATTTTTGATGCGACAATCTTAAAACCAGCACTTTCAAAGCGAGAATAAATTTGGCCAATTACATTTTTGGCTACTGCATCTGGTTTAATTATAGATAGAGTTTGTTCCATGGATAAATCCCCAATTATTTAAAAAGGCAATATTTTACCATGCTAATGTAGATTTCTTTTAATTACAAAGAAAAATGAAAGTGCTTGTTATTAATAATAAAATTAATCAAAATTACCTTTTTTTAAAGATTTCATTCGCCTGTAATAATCAAACAAATCAAAGCCTCTAAAATAGGCACTAGCAATTGGTAGGAACCATGGCTTGCCAAAGTAGTAAGGTCTTGTTTCTAGAGGCGTTTGCTCAAAAACAGTCACTCTTTGATCTGGGTTTAATATTTTGAGTGCAGCCTTATGGCCCAAATAAGGGGCCATTGCAACACCATTCCCACAATACCCAAGCGCTGAATATATGCCGTTATTCGAACTGAGATTTGGTAGCTGACTGAAACTGAAACCAGTAAACCCTGTCCAGCAATGACTAATACCAACGCCCTCTAAAGAAGGAAAAATTTCAGACAACATTTTTTTAAGCGTTGGTAGAGCCTCTTCAGCACTCATTGCATGCATTGCAGCGCGGGTCCCCAGCATGATTCGTCTTCCGCAAGGAGTAGCGCGATAGTAACAATAGCGCTTGCGAGTTTCAACCATACAATGGCCTCCAGGTAATAGCGATCTCACTCTATCTTCACCTATATCAATAGTTGTAATAATAAAGCTAGGAACTGGTAACACGCGCCTAGATAAATACCTTGAAAGATTCGAACGAGTGTATCCATTGGTTGCCATTAAGACGTCTTTACACTCAATTGAGGAGTCATAGGTATTAACTGTAAACAACAGTTCATTTGATTTTGATGTGTTAATAATTTTTGTTACTGGTCTGTTTCCATAAACCATTACACCTGCATTGATTGCTAGTTTCAATAGTCCATAGTGAAATTTACGAGGATGGACAGCTCCATGATCTTCATAATACTGCCCTCCAAAATATAAATCAGTTTTAATTGACTCCTTTAACAGATCTGAATTGACCATCTGAGAATTAAAATCTTCAATAACTTTTAATTGATGTAAATTATTAGACATGTCTTTTTGGTTTTGAGGAAGCCATGAGGTTCTTAGCCTCCCACAAATTTGAAGGTCACAATCAATCTGATTTTCTTTGATTAAATTAGTTGTAAAAGCAAGTGATGCATTCGCTTCTTTATGAAGGTTTGATGCAATTTCTGAGCCATATTTTTGCTGTGCATGATCGTTCGAAACTTTATGACCTGAACCCAACATACCACCATTTCGGGTACTAGCTCCAAAACCAATCTCTTCAGCATCCAAAACAAGAACTTTTTTACCATTACTTGCCAGAGTTAAGGCAGCACTCAGCCCTGTATATCCTGCACCTATAACAACAACATCTACATTTTTAGGTAACTGGCTATTGTTTTCGAATCGTGGCTGGTCTTCCCACCAATAAGGAGTGTATTTAGTCATAGCAAGAAATATATACTAATTAAAAAAAGTATGTCAAACTTTATCAAGCAACGAATTATTTAATTAATATTTTGAAATAAAGTGCAGTTAGCGATGTTGAAACAGCTATAAAAGTTTTAAATGACTCTAGTGAGGGTGAACAAAATTATTATGGAGATTTAGAAAAATAAAAATAATTTTGATTTTTTTTACGTTATTTTATGGATAAAAAAAAGGCGCCCTAAGCGCCTTTTTAAAAGAAACAACAATATAACTTGATTAGTTACATGCGTCCTTCAATGCTTTACCAGCTTTGAAAGCTGCCACGTTAGAAGCTTTAATTTGAATAGTTGCTCCTGTCTGAGGGTTACGGCCAGTACGAGCTGCTCGACTTCTTACAACAAAGCTACCAAATCCAGTAAGTTGTACTCCGTCACCACTTGCCATAGCAGAAGTGATAGCACCAGTAGTGGCATTTAAGGCTCTTGCAGCATCTGCTTTAGAAAGGTTAGCACCTGAAGCGATTGCATCAATTAATTCTGATTTATTCATTTTAATTCTCTCCAATAAAAGTTTGTTAAAAAAAAATAGACAGAGCGGAAGAGGTCACTTTTACACCTTTATAGGAGGAAAGAATCAAAAGAAACCATCTGCCTCCAGCGCTGTATCTAGTAGTTATTGTACTATCAAAAGAAAGTTATTTGAAAAATAATTTAAAAAAAATATTATATTTCATTGGTTGTTCTCTTTTAGTGCTCTAGCCTTATCTAATTTCCAATCTCTATCTTTAATATCTTGACGCTTGTCATACGCTTTTTTTCCTTTCGCAACTCCAATTTCAAGTTTTACACGACCCCTTGCCCAATATAATTTTAGAGGAACAACGGTAGCTCCTTTTTGAGTAATTTTTTCTCTCAATCTATTAATCTCAAGTCTATTAAGAAGAAGTTTTCTAGTTCTTACTGGATCACAATCTACATGACTTGAGGCTGATTTTAATGGTGAAATATGTGCGCCAAAAAGAAAGAGCTCGTTACTTTTATAAATAACATAGCTTTCTTTAATTTGAACTTTATTCTCTCTAAGACTTTTAACTTCCCAGCCTAGTAAACTTAGACCTGCCTCGAGAGTTTGTTCGATAAAATAGTCATGCCTTGCTTTTTTATTTAAGGCAATAGTATTTGAATTATCTTTTTTATTTTTTGCCATGCATCGTATTTCTAAAAGTGCAATTGTTCCATACACACCTCAGCAAATGTTTGAGCTAGTTAATAATATCGATGACTATTCTCAATTCTTAAACTGGTGTGACTCCTCCTCTATTTTAAATGAATCTGGTAATCAAATCACTGCCTCAGTGCAGATTAATAAAAGTGGTTTTAAACAAGCATTTACAACGATCAATACTTTAACGCCATATCAATCAATTAAGATGAATCTGCTGGATGGTCCTTTTGAGAAGCTTTCTGGAGAATGGCGATTTGAATCGCTTGGTGAAAATGCTGCAAAAGTATATTTAGAACTTGAATTCAGTTTTAAATCAATGCTGCTTGATATGACAATCTCCCCTGTATTTAAAAGTATTGCTAACTCACAATTAGATGCTTTTGTTGATAGAGCAAAAAATGTTTATGGCTAAAATTATAGGCTTTAACAAACCATTTGGAGTGATATGCCAATTCAGTGGTGAGGGTGACACATTGGCAAATTATGTAGATATTCCAGATATATACCCTGCGGGTAGACTGGATAAAGACTCTGAAGGTCTAGTCATACTTACTGATGATGGTAATCTTCAAAATCGAGTATCTAACCCAAAGTATAAAAAAATTAAAACTTACATTGTCCAGGTTGAAGGTGATATTTCAGAGAGCGCAACTTCTGCTCTTGAAGTTGGAGTTCAACTAAAAGATGGAATAACAAAACCAGCTGGTATCAAAAAAATTAAAGAGCCTGATTGGCTTTGGGATAGATCAACCCCAATTCGAATTAGAAAAAATATACCAACTTCTTGGATTGAAGTTTCGATTAGTGAAGGAAAAAATCGTCAAGTTAGAAGGATGACTGCAAGCGTTGGTTTCCCAACTCTAAGATTAATCAGAATAAAAGTTGATCGATGGAAACTAGGTAATATTAAAGTTGGCTCATATGTCTCTTTTTAAGCAAGCCTATGATGCTCTAATCTGCAATGATGTAGATGAAAAAATTAGCTTAACGAATAAACTCATTAGTTATCAGGGCCTAAAAGATATGGGCCCAAAATTCAAAATAAGAAAGATACCGATTCCAGGCAGGCCCCTAAAGCCATCCTTAGTTAACTTTAATGGAGCCCCAAAAAGAGATAAGTCTGATATAGGCATGATAAAAAATATTCATGCAATTTGCCATATTGAGTTTAATGCAATAAATTTAGCTCTTGATGCAATTTACAGATTTCAGGGGATGCCTATTGAATATTATTATGACTGGATTAAAGTTGCCATTGAGGAATCCTATCACTTTACACTTCTAAGAAAATATCTTGATAGCCTAGAATATCAGTATGGAGATTTTGATGCACATAATGGTTTATGGCAGATGACAGTTGATACTGACTATGACGTGTTAGCAAGAATGGCCCTAGTCCCTAGAGTTTTAGAAGCAAGGGGATTGGATGTTACTCCAAGCATAAGAAAAAAATTTAGCGGTTCAAAATACAGCAAAATGGTTGACATATTAGATATCATTTTTGAAGATGAAATTGGTCATGTAAAAATTGGTAACTCTTGGTATCAATATTTATGTAAAGAAAGGAGAATTGATCCAATTAAAACTTTTGATCAGTTAATAAAAAAACATATCGGAACAAATTTGCGAGGACCATTCAATATTGAAGCAAGACTTCTTTCAGATTTCAGTCAAACTGAATTAGATTATTTGGAGCATCCAGAACTATTAAAGGATTAAGCGAGTTCATCCATGGCCTGATTTGCCAAAAGATCAGCCATATCATTTCCGGGGTCATCACTATGACCTTTAACCCAGTGCCAGTTCACACTATATTTTTGATTAAGAATATCTAGCTGTTTCCAAAGTTCAACGTTCTTTACTGGTTTTTTACCAGATGTTTTCCATCCTTTAGATTTCCAACCATCAATCCAATCATTGATGCCCTGGATAACATACTTAGAATCTGTATATAAATCGATTGTTATTTCAGATGCTTTTACTGCTTCTAAGGCTTTTATGGCTGCAGTTAATTCCATTTTATTGTTGGTTGTATTAAGCTCTGCGCCCTTTAATTTTTTATTATGATTTTTATAACGAAGCCATACACCCCAACCACCAACTCCTGGGTTGCCTCTACATCCGCCATCTGTATAAATTAAAATGTTTTCCATAATTTATTTGTCCACATTAATTTGAAACCAATATTCAAGTAATGCTAGGTGCCAAAGCCTAGAGCCATTTAAAGCGGTCATATAATCCCTTGGTGAATCAATAATCTTATTGATATTTTGTTTATCAAAAATACCTCTATTGATGCACGCACCTGATAAAAGTATATCAGACATAAATTCCAGAAATTCCCCCTGAATATACTTCAACGCTGGCATTGGAAAATACCCTTTTTTTCTATCAATAACTGAATCTGGCAAGAGCCCCCTTGAAATATTCTTTAGCGGATACTTACCCTCTTCTTTCATTTTTAGATCTGGGGGGATAGATAATGCCCATTCAACAAGCTCAGTATCCATAAAAGGAACTCTTGCCTCTAATCCCCATGCCATAGTCATATTGTCAACTCGTTTAACCGGATCATCAACAATCAAACGAGTCATATCAGTCCTAAATACCTTGTCTATAAAAGAGTCAGCGCCAGGCTTAGAAAATTCTTTATTTAGCCAGCTAAGCGTATGATTTTCTCCGTGATATTGAGATGCTACAGTTTTTAAATACTCTTCATGTGGTCTATCAACATAATGCTTTGAGAAGCGTTCAATCTCACTACCATTTTCTTTTGCCATTCTTGGATACCAAAAATATCCAGCAAAAGCTTCATCAGCCCCTTGTCCAGATAATACAACCTTAGTATTCTTTGAAACCTGTTCTGACAGTAGGTAAAAAGCTACGGCATCTTGACCAACCATAGGTTCAGCCATATTCATAACAGCCTCTGATAACCTTGGAAGTACCTCTTGGTTGCTAACCTTATACTTCTTATGCTGAGTCTTAAATCGAGAGACAATTTGATCAGAATATTCAAATTCACTCCCAGTCTCATCATCAATATCTTCAAAACCAATCGAGAAAGTTCGAATATCTTCATGGCCAGCTTCTTTAAGTAAAGCTACAATAAGAGAAGAATCAAGACCACCAGAGAGCAAGACCCCAATTGGAACATCAGATGCGTCCATCCTTTTGGTAACTGCTGCAGTCAAAAGTTCATGTGTTCTTTCAATATACTCTTGATCTGAAATATTTCCTATAGGTCTCTTTGCACTAGGACTCCAGTACGTTTTTTCCTGAATATGCCCGTCAGCATTTAAAATAATATATGTACCTGGCTTTAATTTTTGAATACCATTAATAATTGTATTTGGAGCAGGGACAACCCCATGTAAAGAGAGCTGTTGTTGAAGAGCGACAGGGTTTATACTTTTATCGAGATCCTGCGTGAGAAGTGCCTGAGAGTTAGAGGCAAATGTAAATGCCTTACTAGTAGCATTAAAATAAAATGGCTTAATTCCCATTCTATCTCTTGCAACAAAAAGTTTTTGAGTAGCTTCATCCCAAATTGCAAAAGCAAACATTCCATCTAAACGCTCAAGACATTCGTCACCCCAATAATGGTATGCCTTTATTATTACTTCAGTATCAGAATTTGAAAAAAAAGTATAGCCGCAGCTAATTAGTAAATCTCGAAGTGATTTATAGTTATAGATTGTTCCATTAAAAACAAGTATTAAACCAAGCTTTTCATCAACCATTGGCTGAGAACCTAAACTTGATAAATCAATAATACTTAGACGCTGATGTCCAAAACCTATTGATCCATCAATCCACACACCACTTGAATCAGGGCCTCTTCGCGCAAGTTTGGACATCATTAAACCTAAAGACTTTGAAGAAACTTTTTCGCCATCAAAACGAAATTGGCCACAAATACCACACATAAAATTTAACCTTAAAGCCTAAATTAATTTAATATCCAACATATAGTCACTTTTGATTATTTCTATAATGAAGGTTATCTTAGAAATGTAAAATAGTCATTTTATCAAGTATTGCTACCAATAATGCCTCAAACACTCTACGATAAACTAATGAGCGCCCATAAAGTTTTAGAACAAGATGGCTCAACGCTTATCTATATTGATCGTCAACTCATCCATGAAGTCACATCTCCCCAGGCTTTTGAAGGCTTGATCTTAGCAGGCAGAAAAATTTGGCGTAATAAGACAAATCTAGCTGTCCCAGATCATAACGTTCCAACAACTGAAAGATCGAGTGGCGTTAGTAGCATTACTGATCCAATTTCTAGATTGCAGGTCGAAACTTTAGATAAGAACTGCGAGTCATTTGATATTAATGAAATTCAAATGAACGATATCCGGCAAGGCATAGTTCATGTAATTGGTCCAGAGCAGGGGGCAACTTTACCTGGTATGAGTATAGTTTGTGGTGACTCACATACAACTACCCATGGCGCTCTGGGCGCCTTAGCATTTGGGATTGGAACTTCTGAAGTTGAGCATGTCCTAGCCACTGGATGCCTGTGGCAAAACAAAGCAAAAAATATGAAAATAGAAATCAATGGAAACTTAGGTGTTGATGTTACTGCTAAAGACATTGCCCTCTATATCATAGGGCAAATTGGAACTGCTGGGGGAACAGGATTTGCTATTGAGTTTTGTGGGTCCACAATTAGGGATATGACTATTGAAGGGAGAATGACGCTTTGCAACATGTCTATAGAAGCAGGAGCAAAGGTTGGACTAGTCGCAGTGGATGATAAAACAATTAATTACGTAGAGGGCAGGCCTTTTGCACCAAAAGGTGAAAACTGGCAATCAGCTCTTAAGTATTGGCAAACTCTTCATAGTGACAGAGAGTCTCATTTTGATGAATCCATATTGATTGATGCAACTCTTATTAATCCTCAAGTTACTTGGGGAACATCTCCAGAAATGGTAGTCGACATAAACGGTTCAACACCTGATCCTAAGCTTGAAAAGGATGCTATAAAGGCAGATAGTATTCGAACTGCTCTAGAATATATTCACTTAAAACCAAATACTGCAATGAGTTCAGTAACAATAGATAAAGTGTTTATTGGCTCATGTACAAATTCTAGGATCGAAGATTTGAGAATTGCAGCTTCAGTTGCAAAGGGAAAAAAAATTGCTAATAATATTAAATTAGCTCTAGTTGTTCCAGGCTCTGGACTTGTAAAAAAACAAGCGGAAGAAGAGGGTCTTGATCAAATCTTCAAGGATGCTGGATTTGAATGGCGAGAGCCAGGCTGTTCAATGTGCCTTGCTATGAATGCAGACAAATTAGAAGCTGGTGAGAGATGCGCAAGCACATCAAATAGAAATTTTGAAGGCCGTCAAGGACAAGGCTCATTTACTCATCTTGTAAGCCCTGCTATTGCAGCAGCTAGTGCAATTGCTGGTCATTTTTCAGGAGTAATTTTATGAAAAAATTTACTTCCATCAGCTCTATTGCTATGCCACTTGACCGCGCCAATATTGATACAGACGCTATCATTCCAAAACAATTTTTAAAATCAATTAAAAGAAGTGGCTTCGGTCCAAATCTATTTGATGAATGGCGCTATCTTGATCATGGCGAGCCTGGTATGGATAACTCAAACCGTCCAATTAATCCAGACTTTGTTTTAAACAATTCAACCTACTCTAAGGCACAAATATTATTAACAAGGCGCAATTTTGGATGTGGCTCTTCGAGAGAGCATGCTCCTTGGGCCTTGGAAGACTACGGCTTTAGAGCAATCATTGCCCCAAGTTTTGCCGATATATTCTATAACAATTGCTTTAAAAATGGCATTCTTCCAATAGAGCTGAGCAGTGAAATTGTTGATAACTTATTTAGTTATTCAGGTCAAATAACTATTAACCTAAAAGAGCAAACTGTAAAAACTGATGATAATTCTTTTGAGTTTGAGGTTGACCCTGAAAGAAAACGAAGACTCATCAACGGACTCGATGATATTGGTTTAACATTGCAGAACGAGAATCAAATTCGCTTATTTGAAGCAGAGCATTTTGTGAAGTACCCTTGGCTATGATTGGACATCTAAACGGAAAAATTATCAGTAAGAATCCGCCAGAAGTTTTACTTGAGGTTGGTGGAATAGGATATGAAGTACTTTGTCCCATGTCGACTTTCTATCAACTTGATAATTTGTCAGAGGATGTTTTATTATTTACTCATCTCAGTATTAAAGAGGATGGCCATACTTTATTTGGATTCATCACCAAAGATGAAAAAAATGTTTTTAGAGAACTAATAAGAGTTAATGGTGTCGGACCAAAGGTAGCACTTGCGATACTATCAAACCTTAGTGTCAACTCTCTAGTTCAGTGTATCTCTACAGAGGATGCCGATTTACTTGCAAAAACGCCAGGAATTGGCAAAAAAACTGCACTAAAGCTCATCGTTGAACTGCAAGACAGACTTAGCAAGTTGGAACTTATAGGTAGTAGTCTAGAGCCTTCAAAAGAACTTAAACAGAGCTCTAACCCTAACACTAAGCAGGCCATTGAAGCGCTACAATCACTTGGATTCAAAGCAAAGGAAGCCAACAAAATGGTTTTAAAAATTGATGATCAAGACCTAAGCACTGAGCAGATAATTCGACTGGCTCTTCAAAACAAGTAATTATACTGTTTCTTTTTTCCTTGAAAATCTCGCTCTAATTCTACCAAGCATATTAATAAAGTCATAGTTCATCAGATACATACAGGGTAAAAGAATCAGAGTTAAGACGGTGCCAAATATTAGACCATAACCAAGCGCAAGAACCATTGGTTGAAGGAACACATCTGTACCTCCAATACCATAAGCAAGTGGTAATACACCGGCCATAGTTGTTAGCGTGGTAAGCACAACAGCCCTCAAACGATCTCTCGAGCCTCTTGCAATCCAAACTTTTTTATCTTCTAATTGTGCACTTTTATCCCTAATATAATTTAAGTGACTGACCATCACTAGAGAGTCATTCACAATCACGCCCATCAAAGCTAAAGAGCCTGTTAATGCAAAGAAACTCAAGGGCTCACCATGAAAATAAAAAGCCCAAACAACTCCAATTAGTGAAAACGGAACAGCAGCTAGAACAAGCATTGGTTGCGAATAGGAGTTAAACAGTATTGCAAGCAGAAGAAAAATTCCAATAATAGCAACTACGAAGGCTCTTAAGAAGTCTTGAAGAGAGTCAATTGATTCTTGGGCTCCACCTGATGTGATAATAGAAACTTGCGGATACTCAACAGAGGCATCAAGTTCTTTCAAAGCTTTGGCCAATATGATTGTCTTCGATGGTGGTGGCCCTCTTCGAGAGGACTTAGCTTCGTCAGATTTAAGCTCATCAGGCTTGATTTTGAGCGTCTCGTTTTCTTCAAGATTTTCATCAACTTTAGTTGGCCTTCCTTTAGGCCTTCCATCAGCAATACTTGCAGTCACTTTAATTGAACGATCACCGTCCAAGTGATTGTAATCTGGTTCACCTTCGATCTCTCTTAGGGTTGAAAACTGACTCATCGGTATCAGGTTACCTTGACGATTTTTAATAGCAGTATTTTTAATGAAGTTTTCGGTGAAGTCATTTTCACCAATATAAATCCTGACGTCTTCTTCTTTGCCCGCTATCGTAGCATCTGTCACGTAAGAACCTGAAAAAGCAGTTCTGAGATGTCTATAAACAGATTGATATTCAACCCCTAGACGAGCCATTTCATCAAAATCAAGGACTGTTTCAATCCTTGGCTTGCCAATCTCGTCGTTACGATTAATGTTGTCAACACCATTAATTGAATTTAGGATTTCTACAAGCCTATCGGCAGCAAGAGCTCGCTGTGCATCATTCTCTGAAACAAGAGTTACCTCAATATCTGCCCCTTGCGGTGGTCCAGGCCTTAATAAAGATATTCGAATTTTTTCAGCCCCTTCCACGTTTTTCACTAGTGCTTTTAGTTTTTCCTGCATATCTTCAGCAGTTCTTTCTCTATCACTCGTTGGCGTAAGAGCTATCTCAATATCAGCCCTATTAGTAAAATAGCTACCAATGTTGCTAGTATATGATTTAAGGTCTTCACCAATCTCACTAACAATAAGGTTTTCAACGTCAATAACTATTTTTTCAGTGTAAGTCGCTGAACTTCCATTAGGAGCCTCAATGTTTGCAAACATAACAGTTGCGCCTCTCGATGGAAACAGATTAAAAGGAATATTTTTCATGGCGAAAAATGCCGAATAGGCAAGTAAGCCAATAAACAAAGGAACAATCAGATAGCGCCACTTTAAAATATGCACCATAGATCTATTGTAAAAATTTTCAAAAGGCACAAACCAAGTTTTTTGTTTTTCAACTTTGTTCGTTGAAAGGTGTGCTGGAAGAGCAAACGTAATCTCTAGAAAGGAGATTGCTAGAGCAAATATAACTACAACTGGCAAAACATAAATGAATTTCCCCAAAATACCTGACATTAAGAAAAATGAAGACATCACCAACATGGTAGAAATAATAGTTGTAACTACTGGCATAATGACACGCTTTAACCCCATTACAACATTCTTGTAGAGATTCCCTTCTTTGGATTTATAGTGGTGAATGCTTTCAGCAATGACAATACTGTCATCAACAACAATACCGAGTACAAGAATAAATCCTGAAAGCGATATTAAATTGATTGTATTGCCAGTAAGTCCAAGACCAAAAACAGTTCCAAGAAGCGTAACAGGAATACTAACCGCAACCCAGAAAGCCGTTTTCAGAGAAAGAAATACGCCCAAAACAACTAAAACTAACGCTAAGCCAATGTAGCCATTTTTAATAATAATCTCGAGCCTGTTTGCAACTGCCTCTGATGAGTCATCCGTGTAAAAAATATTAATATCTTCGGGGATGTTTTTCTGTAATTCAGAAACACGCTCTCTAACCCTTTTAACTGTTCTGATGATATCCGCTTGAGGCTGTTTTTTGACTTGAAGGACGAAGCCCTTTGTTCCATTGACTCGGGTAATTGAGGTTTCTTCTTCTTGTCCTCTAAAAACCTCAGCAATATCATTCAGCTTTATTACAGGACCATCAAAGCTAGACTTGATAACAACATCCTTAATATCATCAATACTTTCAAACTCAGACAGAATTACGATATTTTTTTCTAAACTTTCTTGGTTGTTGCCACCAACAGTAAATCGGGCGTTTCGACTTGAAATGGCTGATATAACTTCATTAATTGACATCTTGTATTTATTAAGCTTGTCGGGGTTAACCTTAATTTGTATTTCACTGTTAAGGTAACTCGGGTTATCAACTGAAGCAACACCTTTAATCCTAGATATCGCCACCTGCAACTCATCTGTAATTTGCCTTGCTTGATTAAAATTCCCAGATGTACTATCAATATTAATGGTAATAACTGGAAATTCAGTGACGTTGAAATCAACCACTTGAGGCAAATCAGTAACCTCTTCAGGGAAAGCTTTGACACGATTTACTGCATTTCGAACGTCATTTTTTACAGTTGTGACATCCTTAAGGTCTGCCTCAAGCATAACAATGATGCTTGAAATACCCTCTCTGGATGTGGAAGTAATCTCTTTAATTCCACTAACACTGAGTAACTCTTCTTCAATGACATTTGTCACAGATTTTTCTACATCCTCTGGTGAAGCACCAGGGTATGCAGTCGTTACGCTCAGCACTTCAAAATCCACAGTAGGAAACTGGTCACGCTGCATTCCCAGAACTGAGAGCACACCAATAGCGATAAAAGCAAGAGAAAAGACAAGTGCAAATTTCTTCTGTCTTACCAGAAAATCTAAAAAAGCATCCATATTAAGCTATTGTTTTATCAAAAAATGTGATTATATAGGCTTTAAAATGAAGAAACAATGTAGATTGAATGAATATCTAGCCTAACATAGTTAGTTATTCTAACTGTTCCTTGCACGCTTTCTTTGGTTTTCAGTCAGTAATCTTTTACGAATTCTGATATTGTTTGGTGTCACCTCAACCAGCTCATCATCATCTATAAACTCAAGAGCTTGCTCCAAATCAAGACTGATCTTGGGTGTTAAAGCCACAGCTTCATCGGTTCCTGATGCTCTCACATTAGTGAGTTGTTTTCCTTTCATGACGTTGATAACAAGGTCTTTATCTCGTGTGTTTATACCAACCACCATTCCTTCGTATATATCCTCGCCATGTCCTACAAAAAACTTTCCACTTTTTTGGAGATTAAATATGGCGTAAGCTACGGATTTGCCCCGATTCATTGATATAAGTGAGCCATTCGTTCTTTGTCCAATCTTTCCATCTTTTTGAGGCCTGTAAGAGTCAAATGATGAATACATCAATCCAGTTCCTGTTGTTGCTGTAAGGAATTCAGTCCTAAAACCTATCAAGCCCCTAGCTGGAATAACAAAGTCAAGTTTTACACGGCCTTTGCCATCAGGCGTCATATTGGTCAGTTCAGCCTTTCTTTCACCTAGTTTTTCCATAACAGAGCCTTGATGAACCGACTCAACATCAACTGTAAGCTCCTCGAAAGGCTCACATACTTTTCCATCAATTTCTTTAAGAATAACTTGAGGCCTTCCAACAGAGAGTTCAAACCCTTCTCTTCTCATTGTCTCTATTAAAATAGAGAGATGCAATTCACCCCTACCTGAGACTAAAAACTCTGAGGAATCTTGCGTATTTTCAACCCTTAATGCAACGTTGTAAATTAGCTCTTTATCCAACCTTTCTCTTATGTTTCTGGAGGTTATATATTTGCCATCTAACCCTGCGAAAGGAGAATCATTCACTCTAAAAGCCATACTTACTGTTGGTTCATCAACGCTCAGAGGAGGCAAAGCCTCAACTTTTGATGAGTCACAAATAGTATCAGAAATCGATATATTTTCAATTCCGACTATGCCAACAATATCACCTGCATTAGCGGAATTGACTTCATGCCTGTCGAGGCCATTAAAGCCAAGTAGTTGTACAATTTTTACGTTACGCTTGGAGCCATCTGGTGCAATCAATACGTTCTGCATATTCTTTTTTGCCACACCTCTTTCAATTCTTCCGATACCTATTGCACCAACAAATGAAGAATAATCTAAAGATGTTATTTGCATCTGAAAAGGGCCATCTAGATCAACTTTTGGAGCAGGCGCTTTGTCAACAATCACTTCAAACATGGGGGTCATATTCCCATCTCTAACACTATCATCTTCAGAGGCATAACCCCCAAGTGCAGAGGCGTATATAACTGGGAAATCTAATTGTTCTTCTGTGGCACCTAATTGATCAAAGAGTTCAAATACTTGATCAATTACCCAGTCAGGTCTAGCGCTAGGTCTATCAATTTTATTAATCACTACAATAGGATTAAGGCCTTGTTCAAAAGCTTTTTTAGTAACAAAACGAGTTTGAGGCATAGGGCCGTCAACTGCATCTACTAGTAGTAGAACGCTATCAACCATCGAGAGAACCCTCTCCACCTCACCTCCAAAATCAGCATGGCCAGGGGTATCAACGATATTGATTCTATAATCCCCCCACTTAATAGCAGTATTCTTTGAACTTATTGTTATTCCTCTTTCTTTTTCAAGGTCATTTGAATCCATCATTCTGTCAGTCGCCTGAAAACGATCATCAAAAGTTTGAGATTGAGATAACAACTTGTCTACAAGTGTTGTTTTTCCATGATCAACGTGAGCAATGATTGCAATATTTCTTAAATTGACTGCCATAATATTTTTTTCAAAAAAATCGATGGCACATTATCCCGTAAAAATTAACCATGCCCAAGATAAATGAGAAATCAATTTAATCTTGGTTAAAGCACTTATCTTATAAAATAAACACACTAACTAATATTAATTTTAATTGTGGCCAAAAAAGGAAGCTCTCGTCGCTGGATGCATGAACATTTGAGTGATGAGTTTGTAAAGAAAGCACAAAAAGAAGGCTATCGCTCCAGGGCTGTTTATAAGCTTCTAGAAATCGTAGAAAAAAATATGATTATTAGAAATGGTGATAAGGTCTTAGATTTAGGTGCTGCGCCTGGTGGCTGGTCTCAAGTTGCCGCAAAATTTGTTGGCTCAAAAGGTAAAGTTATTGCAAGTGATATTTTGCCCATAGACGCAATTGAGGGGGTAGATTTTCTTCAGGGAGACTTTACAGAGCAGTCCGTTTATGATGACTTATTAGTCATGACAGCTGGCACCAAAGTAGATGTAGTTCTCTCAGATATGGCGCCTAACATGAGTGGACAATTATCAGTTGATCAACCAAAGTCAATGTACCTTGCTGAACTTGCGATTGAAATGGCCATTAAAACACTGCACCCAAATGGCAGCTTCATTGTCAAAGTTTTTCAAGGTGATGGTTTTGATATATTTGTTCAAAATGCAAAAAAGGTCTTTAAAAAAGTTGCTGTAATTAAACCAAAAGCTTCTCGACCAAGATCTAAAGAAGTATATTTATTGGCAAGTCAGTTAAAATAAATCTCTATGCAAAATTTCACTGAAATACAAGCACTCATGAAGGGTGAACTTGAACTAATGGATAAGATTTTAGTCAATCGACTAGATTCAAATGTTGACCTCATTAGTCAGATGAGTCATTACATTATAAATTCTGGTGGGAAACGTATAAGACCCCTGCTGCTGCTTTTGTGTGCCAAAGCTACAGATTATGATGGTGATTATCACTACTCGATGGCAGTTGTGATTGAACTTATTCATACTGCAACATTGCTGCATGACGATGTAGTCGATCAGTCAACAACTCGTCGGGGTCAAGAGACTGCAAATGAGTTGTGGGGCAATGCTCCAAGCGTCCTTGTAGGAGACTTTCTTTATTCAAGAGCCTTTGAAATTATGGTTGAACCAAACTCAATGGGAATTATGAAAATCTTATCAAAAGCAACTAATCAGATTTCTGAGGGAGAGGTTCTGCAATTATTAAACATAAAAAATGCAAAAGTCACTCAATCTGAATACTTCAAAGTCATTGAAAGGAAGACAGCCTGTTTATTCAAGGCTGCTTGCCAGATAGGCGGCATTTTATCCAAGTCCAATAAAAATATAATTGAAGCACTTGGTAGTTTTGGGATACACCTTGGGAATGCTTTTCAAGTTATTGATGACACATTAGATTATGAATCTAACTCACTTATAATTGGCAAGGAAATCGGGGATGACCTATCCGAAGGAAAGGTGACATTACCCATGATTTATGCATTAGAAAAAACAAGTGGCTCTGAAAATAAAATGCTCTCAAATGCGATTCAAGAAGCTGACTCATCTAATATAGAAAGCATTGTTGATATTCTGTTAAGTGTCGATGCATTTCAATACAGTCGAAAGATAGCAAGAGAGCAGTCAAATAGAGCTATAGAATCTCTAGACTTAATACCAAGTTCTGAATATAAATCTGCGTTAAGGCTATTATGTGAAATCTCTCTTGAAAGGAATTCTTAGCTCAATTAATGCTGACTTCAAAACTTAAACAGCAGATTCGGACATCTTTTGATGGCGCTAAAACTGAATTGAGTAGTTTTAGTAATCGATCATCTCAAAATAAAATGATTGCTGAAATTTCAAAAACGTTGACGGGAGAATACCCCAACATGAATCCCATTATCTGTGTTGAGGCACCAACTGGCACAGGAAAAACGATGGCTTATCTTGTCAGCTGTCTGCCGATTGCGAAAACGCAAAAAAAGAAGCTTGTTATTGCATCAGCAAATGTTGCACTTCAAGAACAAATACTTAACAAAGACATTGTTGAAGCAAAAAAATACTCGTCTGTAGATTTTGAATATGCTTTGGCCAAAGGTCGGTCAAGATATGTCTGCATTAGAAATTTAATCAATCTTACGGAAGAAAATACAAACTCTCCTGAAGTGTTTGAGGATGCACTACTGTGGGATGAAAAGCCAACTAAAAGTGATTTAGATGAACTTTCAGATATGGCTGATAGTTATGCTACAACGAAATGGAGTGGAGAGATTGATGATCTGGAGAGCCCTCCAGACAATAGCCTTTGGCAAAAAATTGCTTGCAATAGGTTTACTTGCAATTCAAAGAATTGTGAATTTTATAACGATTGCTCTTTTTTTAAGGCCAGAAAAAAAGCATCCCAGTCTGATGTCATTATTGCAAACCATGATCTTGTCCTCGCCGACATTATAAATGGAAACAATGTTCTTCCAGATGTAGAAGATTGTATCTTTGTATTTGATGAAGCTCACCACTTATCTCAAAAAGCACTGTCTCATTTTTCAGCAGGTGGAAGTACTGAATTTATGAAGACCTCGATTCGACAATTCCAGAGTGCGATAGATCAAATCATTAAAATCTCAAATTCCAAACCCTCTAACAATTACATTGATAAAGTTGATGCAGCTCTAAATGAACTCTCTGACTTGCTGGGTGATCTAGATTATTTAGATGAAGTATTCCTATTTCCTATAACTGGCATACCCAATGAAATATTAAATCTAACTAAACAGATATTCATTCTATTTAACTCTGCTTACAATGATTTTTACGAACACAAAGAACATTGGGAGGAATATGTCAAAACTAACAAAATTGATCAATCAACTACTGATAACTTAAATAATATTATTGGTCAAAATAATCAGAACTTATCTTCCATTCTGTCGCTTCTAAGTACATTTAATCAAACGCCCGATCCAAATAAACCGCCTTCAAGTAACTGGATTAATCGCTCTAGACTTGCAAATAAAAAAAATAATTATCAACTAAATTCTGCAAAAATAGATGTCTCAAGCTCACTCAATCAAATGATATGGTCTAAAGCTGCTGGCGTAGTTTTAACATCAGCCACTTTAACAGCACTTGGGAGCTTTAACAGACTCAATCAACAACTCGGCTTAAGGTCTTCTGAAAATCAATATCTCAGACTAGCATCACCTTTTAACCACAATTCAGTTGAATTTATAATCGCTAAGATTGAAGCAAGTCCTTCAAATTCATTTGATCATACCGATGAGGTTGCACTCGCATTAAAAAATCGTATAGATACTGAATCTGCAACTCTTGTTTTATTTGCCTCGAATAGCCAAATGCAAAGTGTTGCTGATGTAATTGAAAAATCAATAGATTGTGAACTATTAATACAAGGCGAATATAGTAAAAAAAATATCTTAGAAAGACATATACAAAATAGAAAAAAGGGCAAAGGAAGTATTATTTTTGGATTAGACAGCTTTGCTGAAGGTGTTGACCTTAAAGGTGATTACTTAAACCATGTATTTATAGCTAAACTTAGATTTAGTGTCCCAACGTCACCAATTGAAATGACTACTCAATCTTATTTGGAATCTTTGAATCGAAACTCTTTTATGGAAATCTCCCTTCCAGATGCATCTTTGAGACTTATTCAGGCTTGTGGAAGGCTTATTAGAACCGAGACAGATACTGGAACAATTACTATTTTTGATAATAGATTGATCCATAAATTTTATGGAAAACTGCTTCTTAAAGCACTTCCAGACTTCAATATTATTATAGAATAATCAAACTAAGTTAAAGATTACTTATATTTTTGGATAAATATTCCGCTACACTGTTGGCATTTTCATGCATTCCATCATCCCCCTTATTCCATCCAGCTGGACACACTTCACCATTTTCAGTATGAAAATCAAGTGCATCTACCATCCTTAACATTTCATCAACATTTCTTCCTAATGGATGATCATTAACCACTTGGTGACGAACAATAAAATTTTCATCTATTAAGAAAGACCCTCTTAATGCTGTCCCCTCTGGGTGAACAATTCCATATGAACTCATAATTGAATGGCTCATATCAGAAACCAATGGAAAATTAATTGATCCAATACCGCCATCATTCACTTTGGTATTTCTCCAAGCGTTGTGCGTGTGTTTTGAGTCTATTGAAACTCCAATTAGTATTGTATTTTTTTCTTGAAAGGCCTTCATTCTACGGTGATGAGCCAAAATTTCGGAGGGACAAACAAAGGTAAAATCTAAAGGGTAGAAAAAAAGGACTATTTTCTTACCCTTAAATTTTGAAAGTTGAAAATCTTCAACAATACTTCCATCTGCAAGAATAGCAGAAGAAATAAAATCAGGTGCTTCCTTTGTAACCAATACACTCAAAGTATTCTCCTATTTAGGGTTCTATGGCTTATATAATAGGCTTTCATTTCATTTTTGAAGTCATTTTTAACTTCATCCAAAATAACTTGGCCGATAATTTTCTTTGGAATTCCATGTTGTCTCATTGAGATAAAACTCAAACGATTCGTTTTTTTTAATAAATATATTTTGTAGCTATACCAATATTTCATTATTTATATAAATTTAAAAAAAGCCCTATGGAAGGAGTAAGACATAGGGCTGATTAATTACAAACAGAGAGTTACTAAAGGAAGTAAATAACTTATATCTGTAATTAAAATATCACTTATTAAAATCTCCTTTGATATTTTGCTTCATACTAGTTCGGAGGGCTATTATGAAGCAGTTGAAAGGATTACTTAAAAACATGAGATTGAGGAAGTCAGTTTTGTTAATAATCTTTTCAAACTTTCTTATTTATTAATTTAATGATAATGATACTCATTCTCATTTGTATTTGCAACCTTTTTTTCAAAAAAAATTATTGAAGTCAATAAATATTCGAAACATAACCTAAAATACATTGTTATAAACCTGTAAAAACTGAACTTAAATGCAGTCAAATACTCGCACTAAAGCAAGCCAAAAAGTAACAATTGTTGGCGCATTGATTGATTTCTTGCTCTCAATCATTAAAATCATTTTGGGTTTTATTGGTCAATCTGGTGCTTTAATTGCTGACGGAATTCACTCGTTCTCTGATTTGTTGACTGACTGGGTTACTTGGTATGCTGCTAAACTATCTGGTGACGCTCCAGATGCAGACCATCCCTATGGTCATGAAAGGTTTGAAACTGTCGCCACTCTTGGCTTAAGTATTTTTCTTGCAATTGTAGGAACTGTTATTATCTTTGAGGGTTTTAGTCGCTTCTCAAATCCTAATGCCCTTAAGCATGAAAACTGGCTCATAGCTGCTGCGGCATTATCAATACTATGCAAGGAGGTCCTTTATTGGTATACCGTAAAAGTTGCCAGAGATATTAAATCAGACCTACTTAAAGCAAACGCTTGGCATCATCGAACTGATGCCTTTTCTTCGATTGTGGTCGTGATTGGTATTATTGGTGCAGCAAATGGTTATTTTTTCCTTGATAGTGTTGCTGCAATGATAGTTGGCATCCTGATTATTTATATTGGATGGCAACTTGGATTTGAGGCAACCAAAGAACTCGTTGATACATCTATTGACCAAGAGGATATCAAAGCACTCCATCTTGCTCTGTCAGAAATCAAAGGTGTGAATAGTGTCCACACTCTCAGAACAAGGAAAGTGGGTCATAAAAAGTCTGCTGATGTTCATGTTCAAGTTAATCCATTTTTATCTGTGAGTGAAGGACACATTATCAGTGTGAGTGTTGAGAGGGTAGCAAAGGAGAGTATCGAAGATCTTGATGATGTTACTGTCCATATAGACCCTGAAAATGATGAGGAAAAAGAAGATGCGCCTTATAAAAACCTTCCTGAGAGAGCCCAAGCTTTAAAAATTATTCGCCAGTCTTTAAATCTTGAAAACGTCAATTACAATATAGAAAAAACTCAGTTGCATTATCTCGAGGGAGAGATATTGGTAGATTTTTTCTTGTCAGCTGATTATCTAAAAAACCAAGAGATAGTTAATATTCAATCTGAACTGAGCGCAGCCTTAGAAAAACTTCCAGATTTTGGTGAGGTGAAAGTCTACTTTAGTTGACTCTAAAGTGCATGATAAGCGTGACAAATAGCTCCTGCCAGAGCATCACCAGCATCAGCCTGTGGAGCTTTATTAAGCTTTAAGAGTTGCTGCACCATAAATGAAACCTGCTCTTTTGATGCATGCCCTCTGCCTACGACTGACTTTTTAATTTGATTTGCTGTGTAATCTACAATTGGAATACCTTGACCACCTGCAGCTGAAATAATTGCACCTCGTGCATGTCCTAACTTAATTGCGGCATCCGGATTAGGTCTATCTGGCCTCATAAATACTCTCTCGACAGCAACTATATCCACTTCGTGTTTAGTAATAATTTCTTTGATGCCTTCATAGATAGTAATAATTCTGTCATTTAAATCACCTTGAGTTCTTATGCATCCGCTATTAATGTATGAAAACTTTAGTTTATTAGCCTCAATTAAGCCAAAACCAGTAATTCTTGAGCCAGGATCTATGCCAAGTATATTCATAAAGCTATTCTATCAGCTAAGTAAAAACAAGCCAGTATTTTAGTAAAAAAGTTATAATTCACTTTAATTTTTTATTAGAGAAGCTCTATGTCAGTTGTAGAACTTACACAATCAAACTTTGATGAGACAATTAGTAATAATGAAATAGTGATTATTGATTTTTGGGCGCCTTGGTGCGGACCTTGTCTTCAGTTCGCTCCAACATTTAAAGATGCCTCAGAAAAGATCGAAGGCGTAACTTTTGCTAAAGTAAATACTGAAGAAGAACAATCACTTGGAGCGCATTTTGGCATAAGGTCAATACCTACCCTGATGATCTTTCGAGAGAGTATTGGAATTTTTTCACAGCCTGGCTCAATGACTGCAAAGGATCTAGAGGATTTATTATCCAAAGCCAAATCAATTGACATGAATGAAGTAAGAAAAGAACTTGAAAGCCAGAAGCAGTCTTAAAGCAAAAAATCTAAATACTTCTTTTCATTAAAACCGACGACAACTTTTTCATCTTTAATTAATACTGGCCTCTTAATAAGTGTTGGATATTTTGATATCAGCTCAAAATCAATACTTTGTTTTTCATTCTCTGATAAAGATCTGTAAGTCGTCGACCTTCTATTAACCAACACTTCAATGCCAACAGCTTTCTTGAAGCCTTCATATTGTTTTTGTGAAATTGGTTTCTCTCTATAGTCAATAAATTCATATGATATAGAATGGTTTATAAGAAACTTTAAAGCCTTTTTGACTGTATCACAATTCTTTATTCCATATATAGTGACAGCATTATTCATTTTAAACTTCTAGTAAGAATGTAACTGGACCATCATTAATAAGAGAAACACTCATATCTGCACCAAAAATACCGCACTCAGTTTTAGGATTAAATGATCTTGTTTTTTCAACAAAATAGTTATAAAGATTCTCTGCCTCATTTGGAGGCATTGCGGTTGAGAAGCCTGCACGAGTTCCATTCTTTGTATCGGCAGCAAGAGTAAACTGCGACACAAGCAAAACATCACCTTCAATATCGTTGAGACTTAGATTCATCTTTTGGTTCTCATCAGGAAAGACTCGATATGAGAGAACCTTTTTAATCATTTTGTCGGCATCTAATTCACGGTCTTTCTTTTCGAGGCCAAGAAAAACTAAAAGACCCTTATCAATTTTTCCAACTACCATTCCACCAACCTCAACTTGTGAAGAGCTAACCCTTTGAATTAAAGCCTTCATCCAGCTATGAGGAGAGATAAGAGATATCTGCAACAGATAAAAATAAAGATCTTATTCGTCTGATTAAGGCAAGTCTTGAACTTTTTAATTTTTCATCGTCAGCATTAACCATGACGTTATTAAAGAATTCATCAATTAAGTCTTTTAGATTTATTAAAGACTTCATGACTTCTTTATAGTCTTTACTCCCTGATAGCTTTTTAGTTAATGACTCACTGGCATTAAAAAGATTAATCTCGGAGTCGTCAATAAATATTTTGGAATTCAGTTTTTCATTTTTTTCATTAGAATCTTTGAGTATATTTGCAATCCTTTTGTTTGATTCAATCAAACTCCTTGAGTCCTCACTTTGAGTGAATTTATTTAGCGCCTCTACTCGCAAATGAAAATCAAGAGGAGATCCTGGAGAAACAGCTAAAACAGCCTCATAAACATTACTATCAATATTTGCATCTTTATAGTAGGCTTTGAGTCTATCCATCATAAAGCTATAGATGGCATCACCACACCCCCTATCAACCTCTTTTTGATGTAAATTTAATGAATAATCAATCAGTGACTTGAGGTTTAATTCTATTTTTGCCTCGAGCAGAATTCTTAACAATCCCAGAGCAAGTCTTCTAAGTGCATAAGGATCTTTAGAGCCAGTAGGTGCTTGACCAATACCATAGATTCCAGTTATTGTATCTAGCTTGTCGGCAATAGCAACGATAAGCCCTTCATTGGTAGATGGTACTTTATCACCTGAAAATCTTGGTTGATAATGCTCTCGTATTGCTACTGAAACAGCTTTAGTTTCACCATCATTAAGCGCATAGTATCCACCCATAATTCCTTGAAGATCAGCAAACTCGCCAACCATCTCACTCAATAAGTCAGATTTTGACAACAAGCCCGCCCTTGCAGAGGCTTTTTTATCAAAACCTACTAGATCAGCAATATAAGAACTGAGGTTTTCTATACGTTTTGCTTTTTGACCCATCGAACCTATTGATTTCATAAACATGACGCTATCTAAATCTGGCAGTCTTTCCTCAAGCTTTTTAGACTTATCTTGGTTCCAGAAAAACTCTGAGTCAGCTAAACGAGGATGAATAACTCTTTCATTTCCCTTAACAACCGCCTGAAGATTAGTCGACTCAATATTGGCAACAGAAATAAATAAGGGCAATAATTTACCTTGACTGTCAACTAAGTGAAAATATTTTTGATGCGATTTCATTGCGGAAATAATCGCCTCTTGAGGAATATCTAAGAATTTCTTATCAAAACCACCTGAGAATGCCCTTGGATATTCAACTAGAGCACAAACCTCATCAAGGAGTGATTCATCAATGACCACTTCAGCATTATTTTTTTGAGCAACAGATAAAACTTGATCTCGAATAAGCTCCTTTCTCTTAGCAAAATCAACCAAAATTTGGGCCTCATCACTCATACATTGCTCGTAGTCCTTTGCGTGTACAAGTTCTATACTTGAGTTTTGGAATCTTAAACCTTTTGTTACTCTATTGCTTTCAAGTCCCATTATGTTTGCAGACACAATATCTTTATCAAGCATCATAATTAGCCAATGAACCGGTCTAACAAAAGAATAATCAGAACTCCCCCACCTCATTGCCCTGGTGATTGGGATATTTTTGATCGACTTTTCAATTATTAGTGGCAAAAGGTCGCTAATGTTTTGACCAGGTTGCTCTTTTGAAAAATAGTAGTACTCCTTGCCACCCTGTTCTTTTTTTTCTAGATCATTGACATTAATCCCACAAGACTTTGCAAAGCCACTTATTGCCATTTCTGGTGATTGCGTTGAAGGACCTTTCTTTTCAATAATTTGATCTTGCTGCTTACT
>Ga0208894_1000359_pt1 | contig 35030 bp, 35 predicted proteins | sample ETNtaG_12_FD_185752 | JGI IMG/M metagenome (GOLD analysis project Ga0208894, IMG submission 185752) | Marine microbial and viral communities from oxygen minimum zone, Eastern Pacific Ocean - ETNP201306SV49 (SPAdes) (version 2) | ecosystem: Environmental > Aquatic > Marine > Oceanic ...
TTCTTAAAAAAGTAAAACATCAAGCCCCGCAGCAGCGGGGTTTTATGTTGTAGCCCGTAGGAGAATCGAACTCCTGTTGCCAGGATGAAAACCTGGAGTCCTAACCACTAGACGAACGGGCCATTATATACATATAATTAGGGCCGCAAATTTATATTTTATTATATGTCAGAACAAAAATATTATTCTATTTTTTCACCGGGCGAATCGAGTATATCAAGTAACTGGCCATTGTTATGAAGTTCCATGGCTATGTCAGCACCGCCGATAAGTTCCCCTTTTACGAATAATTGTGGGATTGTAGGCCAGTTGGAATATTCAGATAGTTTTACTCTTATCTCCGGATCGGCTAACACATTCGTTGAATTGTATTCCACTCCGTAATGATTTAGTACCTGCACAACGGCATTCGAAAAACCGCACTGTGGCATTTCAGGTGTACCCTTCATATAGAGCATGATTGAATTTGTTTTAATATCGTTAATGATTTGTTCTTTTAATTCCATTGTTTTTCCTTTTCAAGATAGACGACAGTCGAAAAACGATAGCCGAAAGTTATGATTTAGTATTTATCCATTGCTCCTTGGTTAAAGTTTTTAACTGCATCGCATGAATTTCATTGGTCATAAAATTGCCCAATGCCTTATAAACAATTTGATGCTGCTGCACCATAGATTTGCCTTTAAATGAATCACTGATCACAATAGCGCTAAAATGATCATTCGTCCCGGTGGTGTCAATGACTTCCACATGGGCATCAGGAATTTCATTTAATATTAAATCTTTTACTTTTTCAGAATCCATAATCAAATGGGATTATTGCAAAACCAAGTACCAAATGAAATTAGGAATCATTTTGCATATTGTCCGAGCATTGTTATAACCTCATGCCCTTATGAAATTGATTTCATGGAATGTTAACGGCGTTAGGGCTGTAAATAAAAAAGGATTCCTAAAATGGTTGGAAGATACCGATCCTCATATCCTCTGTCTGCAGGAGACAAAAGCTCATGTGGAACAGCTGCCCGGTGAATTATTGGAAGGTCATGGCTACCATACGTATTGGCATTCCGGTGAGAAAAGAGGATATAGCGGTGTGGCAACATATTGTAAGGAAGAAGCACTATATGTGCAAGAGGGGTTGGGTATTGATATTTTTGATCGAGAGGGACGTGTACTTATAACTGAACATCCAAACTTTTTACTTTATAATATATATTTCCCAAACGGCCAGCGCGATCAGGAACGCCTGCAATATAAATTAGATTTTTATGACGAACTTTTACCTATCATCAATGAACAAGTTGAATCGGGAAATAACGTCATCGTTACCGGTGATTGGAATACCGCTCATCACCCAATTGATCTGGCACGACCAAAAGACAATGTAAAAAATAGCGGATTCATGCCCATAGAAAGGGATCGCTTGGATACGTATGTGGAAAATGGCTGGGTGGATACGTTCAGGTTGTTTCATCCGGAAGGTGAACGATATTCGTGGTGGACGTACCGTTTTGGAGCTAGGGAAAGGAATGTAGGATGGCGTATCGATTATTTCTTTGTAAATGAAGGATTTTCAGATCAAGTTCTGGATGGAGATATCCATCATGAAATAATGGGCTCTGACCATTGCCCCATATCATTAGAGGTAGAAAATTGAAAACAAAAGCAGATATAGTTAAAAATTGGATCAAGCGTTATACCGGTACATCATCCGATGGATTCGGAGACTGGATATTGCTAACAAATTTTCAGAATTACGTAGATAAATTCGCCAAGAAATTTGATGTGGATGTAATGGGCCATGGCGGCCCCATGACGTCAGCGACAAACAAGGATGGATTGAGTATTATTAACTTTGGTATCGGCAGTGCCAATGCGGCTACAATCATGGACTTACTTTCAGCTGTTAATCCAAAAGGTGTTTTGTTTCTTGGGAAGTGTGGAGGATTAAAGCATTCTACGGAAATTGGCCATTTTATCCTTCCCAGTGCTGCCATTCGCGGAGAAGGTACAGGTGATGATTATTTTCCTAAAGAAGTACCGGCATTACCTTCATTTAAAATTCATAAATATGTTTCAGATAAATTATATGATAAGGATTTAGAATATCGTACAGGTGTTATTTATACAACTAATCGTCGCGTGTGGGAATATGATGAAGAATTTAAGGAATATTTGAAAAAAGTACGTGTCATCGGAATTGATATGGAAACAGCTACTATATTTGTAGTTAGTTTTGCGAATGGAATTGAGCGGGGAGCACTGCTTCTTGTATCAGATACACCCATGACACCTGAAGGAATAAAAACTTCTGAATCAGATTCAAAAGTCACACAAAAATTTGTTGATCTACATTTAGAGATTGGTATAGATGCCATGAGCCATATCGGCAATGAAGGTGAACAGATAAAGCATTTTAAATATTAAAATGATAAAAAGACTTTTTGCTATTTTTTTAACCATCGTTCTGGTTTTCCCTCAAACGGGAAAATTGAAAGTGGGATTTGATATAGATGATACTGTTTTGTATAGTGAGCCTATGTTCATTTATTATGTTGAAAATCATGGTAGACCAATTGATTACGAATGGATCAATGTCAATGATAAAAATTACTCGATTCCTATTTCACCGACAATTGATCTGATCCATTATTTTAAAAGTAATGGTCATGATGTGTATTTTATTACAGCAAGACCCGGAACCAATGGCCAGCATGTAGCTGAATTTTTATCGGATATTTTGGGCTATAAAGTAGAAAAAAATGTTGATTTATTCTTTATGCCTAAAGAAAAGATAGACGGACATAAATTCACTACAAAACACCGAAAAATGAATGAAATTGGTTTAGATCTTTTTTATGGTGATTCAGATACGGATATCATTGCTGCGTTAAAAGCGGGCGTTCATCCTGTTAGAGTTGTGAGAAGTAATTTGTCCCTAGAAAAGTATAGTTCTAATTATTTTGGAAATACTCAAAAAGGTGATGTAAAAAAAGCACCATTTGATTCAAATGATCTAAATACATTTTACAGTAAATCAGTTGGCATTTTCGGCGAATCCATTTATCCCATTATTTGGACAGGTCCTGGTGAAGAATAAAATATTTTGGATCTGTTTGCTGGGTATAGTCACTGCGGCAGATTTGGAATGGAAAGGGGAATTTCGATACCGGGTAGAATCAGATAAAGGAATGTCTAATTCAGATTCACTATTTAATAGCGGTAGAAACACCTTTCATTATACGCGATCCAGAATCAGCTTAAGGATGGTTCAGGGACCCATTACAGGGTTTGCTCAAATTCAGGACTCACGATTGTTAGGTGGTGAAGAAAATTTATCTGGTTCTTCAAAACCTTCTGGAACAAAAATAGAATTTCATCAGGTGTATTTTGAGATCCACAATCTGCTGAAAAGAAATTGGTCCATGCGTTTCGGTCGTTTTGAATTACCTTTAGGGGGTGAAAGATTATTCAGTAAAACAAACTGGAATAATTTTGGGAGATCATTCGAAGGAATGCATTCGTTCGGTAGTAACCGTATTGGAAGGCTAGATCTTTTTAGCCTGTTTATTGTAGAAAGGTCCAACGAATACCCTTCTGATGAATATGATGAAGTTATCAATGGTTTGTATTTTACCAAGAAAAGAGATTTTGGTTTGTTTAAACTTTTAGATCTTTATATGATCAATGAACAAACACAATCCATTGACCTTAATATAGATCCATATCGGAATACTGTTGGATCAAGAATGTTCATCAAATTTCTATTTTTAGATATTGTATCAGAATTTGCATATCAATTTGGAAAATGGGAAAATGGTTCTTTGTTTATGGATATTAAAAGTGAAATGTTTGTATTTAATGCAAGAATTGATTTGTCAATGATACCAATTGTAGAAATGATCAGTTTTGGGAAAGAGAATTTTACAGGGTTTGATTCAACCCTTTCCAATATTTCAGGATTTGCTAATCCATATGGTGCCGGCCATAAATACCACGGCTATTATGATAACCACACGAGGTTTAATGACAATTTTCAAAAAGGGCTTGATGAGTGGAATGTGAAAACAGTCTTTTCACTTCCGGGAGATTTTAAGCTTAATGTCCATTATCATGATTTTAAAGATGGTGTGCATTCAGATCCACTTGGGACAGAATTGGATCTGATCTTTTCCAAGAAACTAGGGTTTGGCGGTGTCCTACAGCAGGGCTTTGCCCGTTATTGGGAAGATGGCGGCAGTCAACTGGATTACAGCTGGCTCATGCTTACGTTTACTCTGTAAGACTATTCAGGTCGTCGCGAATTAAAACGAGAATGGCAGACTGAGGAACGATCAAATAATTATCCTTTTCTACTTTGATTTCAATGGCAGCTTTATTCAGGAATAATGCATAATCACCCAATTCTGCTTGAGTGGGAATATATTTGATACCACCATGTGTTTCTGTTTTCCAAGGTTCATCAGTCACCTCATCGGGATTCCCAACGGGAATGCCCGGACCGACTTCCACAATGATACCACCACGGATTTCCTGCTTTTCCAATACGCTTGGAGGAAGATAAAGCCCGGCAGCAGATTTACTTTCTCCTTTGTCGGGTTGGATCAATACTCTGTCACCTACAACAATTATCTGTTTTTTCTTATGCCGCATAGGGTAATATTACGAAATTTGCCTCATATAGAGTAAATATGATAAACGTTAAATACATCGAAACTGAAAATGAATACAACTCTGCTCTCTCCATACGTAAAGAAGTGTTTATTGAAGAACAAAATGTTTCTATTGAAGAAGAGATTGATGAATATGAAAAAATAGCTACACATATTCTTGCTTTGGATAATAGTAAAGCAGTGGGAACAGCCAGATGGCGATATACAGATGATGGAGTAAAATTAGAACGATTTGCAGTTTTGGAACCTTATAGAAGTCATGGCGTAGGCAGAGCACTAGTTGAATTTGCTGTAGACGAATTGAGGGAAGAAAATTTGCTATATTTGAACGCACAGAAATATGTAATTCCATTTTATCGTAAGTTTAATTTTGAGGAAATTGGTGATATATTTTACGAAGCTGAAATTCCCCACAAGAAAATGGTTTATAATAAAGAAATAGTATAACTTTTACCTGTTTTTATAAAGAAGTGTAAATTCTCAACAACCAAACCGCCCAACAAATAAAATTTATGCAAGAATCCCTCTATAAGCGCATGTTCAAACTGGTCATTAAACATTGGCCGTTTTTGCTTCTTTCAACATTGGCAGCCTTGGTGTATGTGGCATTAAACAGTGCCTCGATTTGGTTAACAGCATCCTTGATCAATAATATATTGATAGATTTCCAACAGTTATTAGCTGATCACTCACAGATGGTAGAGCAGGGTACACTAACTCTGAATGAAAAATTAAAATTTTGGACGAATGGATTAATTCTTCGAGACACACCTCAGGAGACATTGAAAGTATTGTGTCTGACCATTATGGTTGTATTCCTGACGAAAAATGTATTTTTATACCTGAAAAATATTTCCATGACGGTAGTTCAGTACCATTTAATCACAGAAATGCGTAATCGTCTTTACGAACACTTCAATTCATTGTCGCTATCGTATTTCAATCAGAATAAATCTGGAGAATTAACGTCGATTATGATCAATGATGTATCAAATTTACGTCGTGCTTTGGGCACCAGTTTTCATCAAATAATTGTTGAACCCATCAATCTACTGGCGTTTATATTTCTTTTATTTATTATCAGCTGGAAATTGGCTTTACTATCTTTAATTATACTTCCTATTGCAGGTTTTACGATACTAGTAATCGGGAGAAGTATTCGCCGAAAATCCAAACGCACGGCTGCCATGATTGCCGGTATTACCAATATTATTACGGAAACATTATCTTCTATTCGCGTAGTCAAAGCGTTTGCAATGGAAGAGTATGAAGTCCAGCGATTTTTCAAGGAAACGCGTCAATATTTTCAATTGATTTTCCGCAGGGCGAAGCTCCGTTTATTGGCATCACCCATCACAGAAACACTTGGAGTAATGATGGGAGTCTTATTGCTCTGGGTCGGTGGAATTGAAGTCTTGAGTGGCAAGGGTTTAACTCCCGAAGATTTCCTGCGGTTTATTCTTCTACTATTTGCCATGATGGACCCTTTAAGAAAATTGAGTAAAGTCAATGTAGAACTGCAGGCAGGCGCCGCATCTGCAGAACGAATTTTTGCAATTTTAGATACAGCTCCAACCATTGTAAATAAACAGAATGCTGAAACAATTGATACGTTTGAAGAAAAGATCAGTTTTAATAATGTGAGTTTTAGATATGAATCTGATGATACAGTCTTGCAAGATATTTCATTTGAAATTGAAAAAGGATCAGTGGTGGCACTGGTAGGCTCCAGCGGTGCAGGAAAATCAACCTTGGCGGACTTGATTCCCCGTTTTTATGATGTAAATCAAGGCTCCATTACAATTGACGAACAAAACATTCAAAATATTACTTTAAACTCCCTACGGAGCATGATGGGAATCGTAACGCAGGAGACGATTTTATTTAATGATTCAATCAGGGCAAACATCGCTTACGGCCAGAAAATCATAAATGATGAGCAGGTTTTAGCTGCATCCAAGGCTGCCAACGCATTGGAGTTTATCAATGAACTTCCGGAAGGAATCGATACAGTGATTGGCGAAAAAGGCGTTAAACTTTCCGGCGGGCAGCGTCAGCGTTTGGCCATTGCTCGTGCAATTATGAAAAACCCGCCGATCCTAATCCTTGATGAAGCGACATCCGCTTTGGATACAGAATCAGAGAGATTGGTACAGCAAGCCTTGGAAACACTCATGGCTGATAGAACAGTACTGGTTATTGCCCACCGATTGTCAACAGTGACCAATGCCGATAAAATTATTGTTTTGGATAAAGGTGAGATTAAAGAAATGGGAACACACAATGAACTCATGGAAAAAGAAGAATATTACAGCAATTTATACAATATTCAGTTCAAGTAAATTTGAGATTTAATTGTAGTTTATAAATGGATATAACCCGCCAATTAAAATCGAATCTTTTTGAGTCTACAGTAAAATTATTAAAAAATAATAACATTCCTTTCTGGTTGGACACCAAAACATTATTGGCAGTTATGGGAGAAAAATTGAATTTTACATTTCCTCAAGACAGAAATGTACGATTAAGCATTCCGGGTGAGCATTTTTCAAAATTATTAACTTTAGAATCTAACTTAGGATTAGCTTATCGTTTTCAACTAATCCCTGATCGATCCGGGCGCGATTGGATAAAAAATGAATTTTGTCGCCTTGCTGCATTAAGTCGCTGGAAACATAAACAAAAAGCGTTTAAAATTTTTATAACTCCTAAATATAAAATGGATAATCAATACCGATGGGTTGATAAACGCAGCTGCAAAGTAATTGATAGTAAGTATTACGACAAATTGGATGAAATTAATTTGGGTAATCTTTCTTTTCCAGTTCCTCAAAATACTGAAGAATATTTGAGTATACGATTTGGCGAGCATTGGAATAATCAAAATTTAAATTGGATAGCCAGTATAGATGATAGCACAATTGTAAATAATTCTACCTTAAAACATATACCTTTTAAAAAAGTTTTCAATGCTTCTCCCTTGGATAAAATTCAACTCCAAAAGGGGAATTATCACAGACGTATGAAGAGCATGCTGCTGAAGACAATCGATATCTTAAATGAAAAAAAGTATAAATACTGGTTGGAGGCAGGGACACTGTTGGGCATCCTGAGGGATGGTGATTTAATTCCCTGGGACTATGATGCTGACCTTGGGATTCCTGCGGATTCTGCTGATGAAATTATGAAACTGCGCTTGGATTTTTTACCCAAATACCTCATTAAACGGAGGCGTATCAATTCTCCATGGATTCCGGGCGATATGCGTGTAATAAAAGTGAAAACGCCTTGGGAAAAAATAAGACAAATTAATTTTCATATAGATCTATTTTGTGTTTATCCTGTGCAAGATAAATATCGCTGGGTGGACAGCAATGCATTAAAACATGTGGATAGAAAATTTTACGATTCATTAAGTACAATAGAGTGGGAGGGACGTACAATTAATATACCTAATCATGCAGAAGAATATCTTTCTCTGCGTTATGGAAATTGGCAAGTTCCGGAGCGAAATTATAACGCTGGACTACATGATGGCTCAATTGCAGAAAAAGGATTTTAATAATAAACTAAACAGATTTAATTATGGCAGATAAAAAAAACTCAAAAAAAGTATATATTGGAATGTCAGCTGATCTGATTCACCAAGGTCACTTAAACATTATTGCTGAAGGCTGTAAACTGGGTAAAGTGATCATTGGATTGCTTACGGATGAAGCGATAGCCAGTTATAAGCGCTTACCATTAATTGCCTTTGATGAACGTAAACTGATTGTTGAAAATCTTAAAGGTGTAGAAAAAGTCGTCCCCCAGACTACCTTAGACTATGTTCCCAATTTAAAAGAAATAAAACCTGATTATGTTGTCCATGGCGACGACTGGAAAACAGGTGTTCAGAGAGAAGTCAGGCAGCGTGTGATAGATACTTTGGCTGAATGGGGTGGAGAACTTGTAGAACCAAAATATACTGAAGGAATTTCATCTACAGATTTAATCACTGCTGTGAAAGCCCAGGGCATTACTCCTGGGAAACGAATGAAAACATTACGGCGGCTGATTGATGTCAAACCTATTGTGCGTATTTTAGAAGCCCATAATGGCCTTACGGGTTTGATCGTTGAAAAAACAAGCATTGAAAAAGATGGCAAAAAATTTGAATTTGACGGTATCTGGGAAAGCAGTCTTACTGATTCAACAGCTAAAGGAAAACCCGATACAGAACTTGTGGATTTTTCTTCACGGTTTTCGACCATTGAAGAAATATTAGAAGTCACCACAAAACCAATGATTGTAGATGGTGATACCGGTGGTCGGATTGATCATTTCAAGTTCAGGGTAAAAACATTGGAAAGATTAGGCGTTTCGGCAATCATTATCGAAGATAAAATTGGTGATAAACGCAATTCACTTTTTGGAACAACTGTACCACAAGAACAGGATTCAATCGAGCATTTTTCCCAGAAGATTCATGCAGGCAAACAATCCCAAGTCACTACAGACTTTATGATCATCGCTCGGGTGGAAAGTCTGATTTTGCAAAAGGGAATGGCTGATGCCCTCAAAAGAGCAGAAGCATATATTGCCGCCGGAGCAGATGGAATTATGATTCACAGTAAGGAAAAAGACGGAAAGGAAATAATAGAATTCTGCGAAAATTTTCAAAAGTTTAAAACGAAAGTCCCTCTTATTGTCGTGCCTTCAACCTATGCTCACATGACTGAATCAGACTTACAGGATCTAGGCGTTAATGTCATCATTTATGCGAATCATTTACTGCGGTCAGCATACCCTTCTATGATCGATGCAGCCCAATCAATTTTGGAAAATTCACGATCTAAAGAAGCTTCAGATGAATACTGTATGTCAATTAAAGATATTATTACACTTATTCCCGAGGTCAATTGATGGCCATAAAACCGACTGATTTCTACGATCAGTTAGCTAGTCACGGTGTAGAATTTTTCACAGGAGTGCCGGATTCTCTTCTGAAAGAATTTTGTTTGTGCATCGATGATCGAATTTCCAATGACAAACATATTATTGCTGCTAATGAAGGCAATGCCGTTGCTTTGGCTTCTGGTTATTATTTAGCTCAAGAATCAATACCTTTGGTTTATATGCAGAATTCCGGTTTGGGAAATGCTGTAAATCCACTCTTATCATTATGCGATCCGGATGTGTATTCTATTCCATTACTGGTAATGATCGGCTGGCGAGGTGAACCGGGAGTTAAGGATGAACCTCAGCATGTAACGCAGGGTAGAGTGCAGATAGAACTACTGGAGGCGCTGGGTCTTCCTTATGAAATTATATCAAAAGATGATGATCAGTTTTATAAGAAGATCTCAAACGTTATCGAAATTGCCAAAAACGAAAACAAACCGGTTGTTCTCCTGATTAAAAAAGGTACATTTGAAAAATACAAAGATGAAATTGTACAATCCGATGATCAGCGAATGAATCGGGAGGAAGCATTGGAAATCATTTTGGAAAATCTTGATGATAATGCCATAATTGTTTCAACAACGGGAAAAACATCCAGAGAAATTTTTGAGATTCGAGAAAAAAGAGGGCAAACACATGAGCAGGACTTCCTCACAGTAGGATCCATGGGCCATTGTTCTTCAATTGCTCTGGGTATTGCTTTGGCCAAACCTCATAGAGAAGTGGTGTGCATTGATGGGGATGGAGCTATGTTAATGCATCTTGGCAGCCTCACGTCCATTGCAAGTATGAAACCGAAAAATTTTCGACATATTTTAATGAATAACGAAGTTCATGAATCTGTAGGCGGACAAGAAACAGCTGCAAAATATTTAGATCTGTCAGCAATAGTTGAAGCTGTGGGATCAAGCAAAGTATTTAAAGCGGCAACACCAAATGATTTAAAAACAAACATTACAAATTTTATAACGTGTTCCGGGCCATCGTTTTTAGAAGTAAAAATAAAACCAGGTTCAAGAGAAGATTTAGGCAGGCCTACAGTCAAACCTGCTGATAATAAAGAAAATTTCATGAAATTTCTGAATAAGTAATTTTATAATCTGATATGTCTAATTATTTTAATCCTGTAAGAATTTTCAAAACTGAAAATTGGCAACGCGAATTAAACTTCAGAATTGGAGATTTAAAAATTTCTTCACCGATAATTATTACAACACCGGGAAATAGAAAACGGTTACATCTTAATTCAAAATTCGACTCTGATTCTATTTTTAGCGATGTGAGCAGTAACCCAAATTTTAAGGATTGTACAAATGCTATAAAGTTTTGCCAGAAAAATATGTTTGATGGTGTTATTGCTATCGGAGGTGGTTCTGCCATGGATCTGGCAAAAGTAGTCATGGCACACTTATGTTTAGAAAAATCGGATATAAATGAACTATTAGAATATGATGGAGAGTTCTCTCAAACGATTCCATCCATTTTTCTGCCCACAACTCACGGTACAGCAAGTGAAGTAACCATGTGGGGAACTGTGTGGAATATGGAGGAAGAAAAGAAGTATTCAATCTCCCACCCGAATCTCTATCCAACTGTAGCCATTTTAGATGGAAATTTGACATTATCCTTGCCTATGGATATTTCAATCACAACTGTGATGGATGCATTAAGCCATAGTTTTGAATCTATTTGGAATAAGAAAGCGAACCCCACTTCAACTAATTTAGCTATATCAGCTATTTGCTCAATTCTTGAAAATGGAATTGCCATGAAAAAAACCCCTGCTGATTTAGACATTCGTAATAATTTATTAAAAGCGTCTACCGTTGCAGGTTTAGCATTTTCCAATACCACCACAGCCGCCGCTCATTCTATAAGTTATCCATTGACTATCCATTATGGAATTCCCCACGGTGTTGCGTCTTCAATTAGTTTGATTCCTTTGCTGGATATAAATGGAAAATTGATCAAGGAACCGCTTGACCGTATATGCAAAAATAATGAACTGACCTATGATGAATTAAAAGCAACTATTCAAACCATTCCCCAGGGAGTCATTCCCTACACGCTGGATGAATGGGGCATTCCCGAAGATCAATTACCTAAATTGGCTGAAGAATCGTTTACCAAAGGACGTATGGATAATAATGTGGTAGATCTGACAACGGATGATGTGTTGGGGATATTGAAAGAATTGTATAGTGTTTGAACAAAAACTCACTCATCTGCTACGTTACTACAAAGTTCTGCAATCCTCGTGTACAAAAGTACACTCCGGCTTCAGAACTTTTTGCGCCTTGCATATGGGCAACTTTTTGCCCAAACAAAGAATTTTTGGTCAGGCACTATTTAGTGAAAAATGAACAATACACATCTAAAATATTTATTTTTTGTAACAAAGCCATATTCGTTTTCAATTCTTAAACCGATTCAAGATTCAATAACTGAATCAAATAGTGGTACTGTAAAGTGGTTTTCAGCCAGTTCAGCTTCCAATTTTTCATGCCCAGGAGATCAATTAAAATCCAGCGTGGAAGTTCAAGATTATAATCCTGATGCTGTCCTAGTTCCCGGCAATATTGTTCCTCATTTTTGGCCGGGATTGAAAGTACAGGTTTTTCATGGACTGGATGAGGAAGTGAAAGGCTTTTATAATATAACAGGATTCTTTGATCTTTACTGTTCAACCGGTCCTGTGATGACAGAAAAATTTTCAGCCATCGCAGAACAGAAAAAACATTTTTTAGTCAGGGAAACAGGCTGGTCAAAACTCGATCCTGTTTTTAATAAGCAGTGGGATTTCAGTAATCAGAAAAGACAATTAATAAAACAGTACGGTTTTAATCTTGAATTACCTGTAATACTCTATGCACCCACTTTCCCACCCAAGTATACGTCAGCATCTGATTTACATGACACTATCAAAAAATTGAATAATGAAAAATATAACTGGATTATAAAATTCCATCCCTTAATGGATAAAATTGTTCAAGAAAAATACAAACAATTGGAAAATGAAAATCTCCGTGTTGTTGATGAATTAAATATATTACCAATCATGGCTGGCTCTGACATTATGATTACTGACACATCTTCCGTAGCCTATGAATTTTTAACATTTAATCGACCTTTAATTACGTATCAAGCACTTGCCCGTAAAGACAAAGGTATCAATATCCAAAGCCCAACCGAACTTTCATCTGCAATTGAACGCAGCCTAAATAGCCCAAAGGAGTTTTTATCTAATCGGAAAAATTGTTTACAGGATATTCACCCATATTCCGATGGGAATTCTTCTAATCGTATACTGAAAGAGATAGTAGGAATTCTTGCTAATGGCTCGCAGAATGATTTAAAACAAAAGCCTCTAAATATTATCCGTAAATATCAGATTCGAAAATTAATTGCAAGGAGTCAAGCTTAAAGGAAATGGATAAGACTAAAGTTTTATTCAAAATGTTTTATTTGTATCATAAGGCCGCATTTGATCCCTTAATTGAACTCTTTGAACGTGATCCAAATTATGATGTTGCTTTATCTCTAACGCATGAAGTTGAGCGATCATTTGGTTTTTTTGATAAAGATGAAACAAATAAGTATTTAAATAAATTTGAACAAGAGGGACATCGAATAAGTGACGAAAATGAAAAATTTGATATTGTATTTGCACCGGATGTAGTAGACGAAAAAAGGTATGGTGATGCAATTCTTTGTCTGATTTATCATGGAATCACATTTACAAAGACGGTCACGTATCGTGAATTAAAAAAACATTTAGATCATCGCTATATTATTTTTGTTGAAGGTGATTTATCGGAAAAATCATTAAAAGAATCTGGCAGCATAGGTAAATCTGAAATTCATAATGTGGGTTACCCTAAAATGGATCCCTATTTTTCCGGAGAGAATCTTGATAGAGATAAGATTCTAAAATCATTAGGGCTTGATCCGGAAAAACCCGTTATCTTGTTTGCACCAACGTATAAACCAACCTGCCTTTATGATTTAAAAGATGAAATTTTTGAAGCAACTACAGATTTTAATCTGATTATAAAACTTCATCATTATGCATGGATGGGAAAATATGCATCGCACAAACAACATAAAATATTTGAAGATCAAATTGAGAATTACACCCATGCAATTATAATACCAAAAGATGATTATAATATTTTGCCTTTGCTTTATGTTGCTGATACGTTGGTTTCTGAAGCATCGGGCGCCATCACCGAATTTTTAGCCACAGGGAAAACCGGTATTATTTATAACTTGAATCAAAAAAGCTTAAAACACTCTGACGGCGAAATGTTATTGGGTTTTAATAATCATGAATATTTAAAAGATGCTTTTGTACATATCAATATGCCTGACGAATTACAGTCTGGAATCAAGTTAGCATTAAACCCAACGGATGAGATGAAAAAAGTACAAAAAACAAATCGGGAAAATATATTTTACAAATTGGATGGTAAAGCATCAGAACGTGTAAAACAAGCGGTTGAGGAATTGATTTCAGTAAGATTAAAAGTGTAATTTTTGATATGGCAAATATATATCCTTTTAAAGGCTGGCGCTATAATAGCGATCAGATAGAAAAATTATCATCTGTTTTTGTACCACCCTATGATGTTATTACACCTGAAGAACAGGAAATGTATTATAGTAAATCACCTTATAATAATGTTCGGGTTAATTTGAATAATAAAAGTGATGGTAAGCAGTATGTTGATGCATCAAATTATTTAAACAAATGGAAATCAAATGGTGTAATGGAGCAAGAAAAAAAGGATTCCATTTATATTATTTCACAGTCGTTTAAGTATAAAGGACAAAAAATTCAGAGGGTTGGTTGTATTTGCGCTTTGGAATTAACTGAATTAGGAAAAATTGTGTTACCCCATGAAAGAACAATCGAAAAATATATCGATGATAGGTATAATCTCATGGGAACTACGTTGGCAAATACCGGTCAAATATTCATGTGTTATAAAGATGAGTCTTTAGGGTTGGAAAAGATTTATAATTCACTTGAAGAAAATCCGGTAATAGATGTTGTTATGGATGATGTTCATTATCAGATTTGGCAAATATCTGATATTGGTCTTATTAATAGATTTCAAAATATAATGACCGGGAAAAATGTTGTTATAAAAGATGGACATCATCGCTATAAAACTGCGCTTCGTTTTTCACAAAACCATCCTGAAATCCCGGGGACAGATAAAGTTATGGTAACACTGGTGAACAGTAAAGATCCGGGTATGATTGTTTTGCCCACCCATCGTTTACTGTCAGACATTAATCTAGAAATAGATACTATAGTTTCGTTGTTAGAAAAAGACTTTAAAGTAAAGAAAATGACAGGGGCTGAAAAAGTAGTTGCATCTATGGAAAATGATGATATTGAACAAGGAACTTTTGGTGTTTATCATAAGGAAAGTAACACAGGTTTATTATTATATTTCAACCACTGGGATGAGTTGAATATTATGTTTTCAGGTATGAGTAAAGTATCGAGAGAACTTGATACAAATATTTTGCATACATACGTTTTGAAAAAAGTATTTAATATTGACACATCCAACCAAAAAGACCTGAAACACGTGTCATATATCCGAGGTAATAAATCAACGTTGGAATTGTTAAATAATGAAAAAGACTATGATATAGCATGCTTTGTAAAACCTCCGAAATTGGAAGAGATATTTGCTATTTCTGAAGCGGGTGAAATCATGCCGCAAAAATCCACTTATTTTTTCCCCAAGGTGTATTCCGGACTGGTGACACGTTGTTTTAATGAATAGGAAAGTAAAATAATGACATTATTGAAACAAAAGCTGACTGATAAAATTTCCCAATGGCAGGATGAAGCACGGGATCTTGTTAATAATACCGGTGATAAAAAAATTAGTGATGTAACTGTTGCTCAGGCCTACGGCGGTATGCGCGGAGTGCGCGGGTTCGTCTGTGATACATCTTCTGTTTCTGCTGAAACAGGTTTGATTATTCGCGGTTATCCTTTACTTGAGATTACTCACTTATTACCAGAAGAAGTTTTTTTCCTGCTTATTACTGGTGATCTGCCAACTGCTGAAGAATTGGCCGACTTAAAATCACAATATTCAAGCCAGGCTGTGGTTCCGAGTTATGTCTGGGATGTCATGAAAAAAATGCCCGAGGATTCTCATCCAATGGCCATGTTCAATACGGGCATTATGGTAATGCAGCGCGAAAGCGTTTTTCGACGAAAATATGATGCAGGTGTGCCCAGGGAAGAGTATTGGGAACATTGCCTGGAAGACGGCATCAACCTCCTGGCAAAACTGCCGGGGCTGGCTGCTGGGATCTATCGGATCCATTTTAATAAAGGGGATTTGATTGATTATGATTCACAATTGGACTGGTCGGAAAATTTTGTACACATGACCGGTATCGATGACCCAGGTGGTCAATTTAAAAAATTGATGCAGTTATATTTTATGCTCCATTGTGACCATGAAGGCGGCAATGTCAGCGCCTTCGCTGCCCACACGGTGGCATCTGCTTTATCCGATCCTTACTATTCAGTTGCTGCCGGTTTAAATGGACTTGCAGGACCCTTGCACGGTTTGGCCAACCAGGAATGCCTGAAATTCGTTTTAGGAATCTATGATCATTTCAAAGCAGCACCATCTAAAGATGAACTTAAACAATTTTGTTGGGATCGCTTAAACAGCGGCCGGGTGATTCCTGGCTATGGCCATGCCGTTTTGCGCTGCCCTGATCCCCGTTTTGTAGCTTTTGTGGATTATGGTAGAGAACATATCAAGGATGATGACATTTTTAATATTGTAAAGGACCTGTTTGATGTGGTAGCTCCAGTTCTACAGGAACAAGGTAAGGCCAAGAATCCATGGCCAAACGTGGACGCTGCTTCAGGATCACTTTTGTATTATTACGGCTTAAAAGAATTCAATTTCTATACGGTACTTTTCAGTGTATCCCGTGCCATGGGTATGATTGCTCAAATGGTTATTAACCGTGCCTTGAATATTCCCATCACCCGACCCAAGTCAGTTACAACAGACTGGCTCAAAGAAAATACATAGTTTAATTATGAAAATTTTCCTGCGATTATTAATCGTAGTAAATATCGCTCTGCCCCTCGCGGCGAATGAACTTTATTACTCTGTACGGGTGTGGAGCACTGATCAGGCGACGTTGACCGTGCTCCATAATGAAGGTATTCCCCTGGACCATGTGCGCATCAAAGCAGGTGTATACATTGACGTGCTTGCCAATGAAGAACAAACAGCCAGATTATCTGCATTAGGTATTCCTTACGATATTCTGATCACAGATATGACCCAATATTTCCTGGACCGCAACGTGCCTGACATCACCCGGGATTTCGAACTGGGTTCCATGCTGGGCAATTACACATTCAGCGAATTGGTAGATAAAATGGATACATTGGCAACTCTGTATCCGTCAATTGTTTCTGTCAAGGATTCCATCGGTGCATCCATCGAAGGTCGCACTATCTGGGCTTTTAAGGTATCGGATAATCCCGAGCAGGATGAAGATGAGGCAGAAGTACTATATACAGGAATTACCCATGCCCGTGAACCCTTGGGTATGATGAACCAGTTTTATTTTGTGCAGTGGCTTTGTGAGAATTACAGCTCTGATCCAGTCGCTCAATACTTAGTAGATGAACGGGCGTTATGGTTTATTCCTGTGATTAATCCTGATGGTTATGTGTACAATGAAACCATTGCACCTAATGGTGGAGGGATGCACCGTAAAAATCGCAGAGACACTGGCTGCGGCGATGGCACCCAGCGGGGTATAGATTTAAACCGTAATTATGGATACGAGTGGGGTGCCGATAATTCAGGTTCCTCACCCAACCCCTGCTCATCGACATTCAGGGGTGATTCTGCATTTTCTGAACCGGAAACCCAGGCAGTTCGAGATTTTATTTTAGAGCATGACTTTGCCAATGTGCTTCATTACCATTCATATTCAAACGTGCTTATTCATTCATGGGGTGATGGATCTTTACCAGATGAGCCCGATCTGACAACGATTCGTGAGATTGGCTGGGAAATGACAAAATATAATGGTTATCAAGTAGGAACTGGTTATGAAACTATTGGCTATGGAGTCAATGGCGATGCAGTGGATTGGTCGTACGGTGATGCCGGACTCATTGCCTATACGCCGGAAATAGGTTCTTACCAGGATTATTTCTGGCCTCCGGAAAATAGAGTTATTCCACTGTGTGAAGATCAGTTATATGCAAACCAGATCTTTGCATTAGTGGGCGGACCAGATCACATTATTTCTGACATTCAAATTACTGATCATGAAAATGATACTATCCATTTTGATTTAACTATTCAGAACAGGGGATTAAAAAATTCTGATGGCGATGTAATGATCAATGCTGAAAGTTATACTAATGTAAGCTATGTCCTTGATTATGATAGTAATATTGGTGAACTTGCTAAACGCGACACTGTCCAAGTGCATATTGTGCTGGTTGTTCCGGGAGATCTTCCGGATGGTACTGAAGTAGGATTTCTGTTTACTGTAAATGACAATAGTAGTTTTGTTCGTACAGATACGATCAAAGCTTTGATTGGTACCCCAGTGTCCATATTTGATGAAGATGCCGAAGAAGACCTAGCGCAATGGAATACATATGCATGGGGCCTAACTGAAGCTAGTTCTTATTCTGGAGATTACTCCATTACTGATAGTCCGCAAGGTTATTATGCAAATAATGATGTTTCAGCGATTGCTACGGTAAATCCGATCAATCTATCTGGATTGGATAATCCGTTTGTTAATTTTGCAGCTAAATGGGATATTGAGAACAATTACGATTTTGTCTGTTTTGAGATCTCCACCGATGGTATGCACTGGACTTCATTGGAAGGAATGTATACTGAAGCGGGAGTAGGTCAAGGGACCCAGGACACAGATGATCATGGCTACGACGGTACATCAGATTGGGTAGAAGAGTTTATAGATCTTTCATCATATACTGATGAAACATCAGTGTATTTTCAATTTATTCTTACTGCAGATGGTGGCGTAACCGGTGATGGATTTTATTTTGATGATTTTACTATCCAGGGCTACTTGAATTATGTGCCCGGCGACCTGATGCAAAATGGGGAATTGGATATCTTTGATGTATTAGCACTTGTTGAACTGATTTTGGCAGCCGGCAGTTTGAATGAGTATCAACAGTTACTGGCCGATGTGAATTTTGACGGCATCATAAATTTAGATGATGTGCTGGCTATGGTCGATATTATTCTTTCGAATTGATGAAAAATAATTTTCTATTCATTCTTATTTTAAGTCTATCTTTTGAAACTGCAGCGGCAGGAAAAATGTGGGTCTATTTCACAAATAAAGATAATTTCAGTCAGGATAAGATTATGCTAGATGATAAAACAATTGAGCGCCGGCAAAAGATGGGTATAACTAATACATGGTATGATCGCCCGGTGACAGAAAATTATATAACAGCTTTAGAACAGTTGGGTGCTATCATACACCGCAAGAGCAGGTGGCTGAATGCTGTTTCTGTTACAGCCGATGAAGGTGCTTTAAATGCAATTTCAGCACTGCCTATTGTGAAAAAAATTATACCTGTTGCTGTCTATAAGAAAAAAAAACTTGGGTTGAACGATGAGCCCTTATTAAGGAAAACAACCTTTTCTGACTCCTCGTTCTACGGTTACGCCTGGGAACAAATTGCACAGATCAACTGCCATACTGCTCACCAGGCCGGCTATACAGGCCAGGGTGTCCGTGTGCTTATTTTGGATACGGGTTTCAATACGGAACGGTCTGTTTTTGATTCATTAACAATTATTGATGAATGGGATTTCATTAATGACGATGGAAATACTGCAAATGAAAACAATGATGTCAGCAACCAGCACAACCATGGAACGTTGGTTTTTTCAACCTTGGCGGGTTATGATCCGGGAAATTTAATTGGTCCGGCTTTTGATTCAGAATTTTTATTAGCAAAAACAGAAGATGTTCCTAATGAAAGCCAAGTAGAAGAAGACAATTATGTAGCTGCGTTGGAATGGGGAGAACAATTGGGCGCCGATGTTATGTCCTCTTCCCTGGGATATTTGGACTGGTATTCTTATTGTGATATGGATGGCAATACAGGCGTAACCACCATTGCTGTAGATATTGCCATATCCCTGGGAATGCTGTGTGTTACATCAGCAGGAAATTGGGGCACTGCTGAACCGCCACCCAATCCATGCGATACTCTGTATTACTATATATCAGCACCGGCCGATGCTGATTCAGTGATTTCTGTTGGTGCAGTAAATAGTGAAGGTGAAATTGCATCTTTTAGTTCCCATGGGCCTACATATGATGGGCGTATCAAACCAGAGGTATGCGCTCGAGGAGTTTCAACGTGGGGTGTGAATGCCAACAGTGATTCTTATCGAACAGCCAGCGGCACATCATTATCAGCTCCTTTGGTCAGCGGTGCAGCCGCCGTTATCTTGAGCGCTCACCCGGACTGGACGCCAATGGAAGTTCGTGAAGCGATGATGATGACTGCTGATAATGCTAATTCCCCGGACAATGATTATGGTTATGGCTTGATCGATGTTATGGCTGCTATTGACTACGAAACGTCAGCCATTGATGGAAATAATGTGCCTGAAAAATTTTCAGTTTTGAATGTGTATCCAAATCCATTCAATTCAAAAGTGCAAATCAAATATTCCATCCCGGAAGATGGTGATGTTGTTTTTGATATATATAATATCCTGGGGGAAAATGTTGATCAAATTATTAAAAAAAACCAGTTAAAAGGTAAATACCAATTCCAATGGCGTACTGATCAGTATGCTTCTGGGACATATTTTCTCAAATTATCTTCTGGACAATATTCACAATTTCAAAAGTTGACGTTACTTAAATAAACCTAATTCCGACGAAGATTATACTTGCGTCCGCCAGTATAATATCAGAACTTAGGTCTCGCCGAAAATCTTTTCTCATGAATAGAAATACGCTTAATATTAAAGTCTGGGGCATCTTGTTCCCTTTTCTGCTTTTTGGAGCAGACATTAAGGAAAGTACGCTCCTCAAGATTGAAGCCCATGGCGGATTGGGATCCATCCTGCTACAATGGGACTTACCCGAGGAAGAAATCATTACCTCTATTCGTATTTTCCGCAGTAGTGATATGATGTCTACTTATAAAATAATTGATCTCGATGGCATAATAACCGATCGCTATCTGGACAAAGATCTATTTTCAGATGAGTTATATTTTTATAGATTGGAAATGGAAACGATCGATGAGAGAATTCTTTCTAGTGCCCACGAAACACCTGCTTTTGCCAAACCAAAGGATGCAGAATATCTTGAACAAAATATAACAGAATTGCAGCAGTCTTATCCTGTTACAGTTTCAGCTTACTTGGAATTAACAGATATTCATGAGTTTAAAAGTGTTTTAATTCACGATTATATATTGAAACATATTTCTTTTAATATAAGTCAAATTCACATGCTGCAGATGTATTTGTTGATGGAGGATATACATATTGAATCATTTTTAAATATACTTTCCATTGAAGAATTCAAAGTGTGTCAGCTTTTATTTGCTGAAAAGGATCTATCATCGTTATTTGAATATTTTGAAAAAGCATTTAACGAATTTAATCTACTTTTACGTCAGCAAATTTTATTAACACCCCTTGAATGGCAGGATGAGAAAGCAAATTTATTAAAAATTCTGGAAAACAAGTTTTCTGAAGCGGTTAACATTTATGAAAATGATGAAATATTTCTGGAATCACTACCATCGATTCGAGCAACAAACTTGGTAAAAGATTCAAGCGGAGTAAAAATACACTTGCATCAATTTGAAGATCTTGGGAGTTCAGTTGAATTATATATGAACGAAGAATCTATTCCTGTATTTTTTGAAAATGGCAATTCACAAATGATTGCAATTCCTGATGATTGGAAATATGTAGAACTTCTGATTGCAGAAAATGTTGTTCAAACACTTCCAATCTTAAATGAAGAAGGATTGCTTTCAATAGCCATGGATGATCAGTACTTATTTGCTGATGAAATCACCGACGTGCGTACTATGCGGTCCATCCCGAAACAGGATTTTCAATTGAACGAAATCGCTTACATTGATATGGAAAACAAACTTCAGGTTGAAGTTGCCGGGAATTCAGATTGGTCAACAGAGCTTGGGTTATTTATGAATGATTCTTTATTGTGGGAGTGGTATTCCATTCCGGAATTTTCTGTAAGTTTTATTGATTCAAACTGGATCCTGCAGATGTCTAATGATTATAATTGGTTGCATCTTTGCCGGGTTAACGAAAATGATGAATGGGAAATTTTGGAAAGCCGACCGTTAATAATGGGGGAATCGTTTTTTGAAAGCAAAGTGCCGGATTTGGGTACGTGGACCAAATTATCTTATTCATCTTTTGGGGAATCAAACGACATTACCAGAACACAAAAGACTCATCAACTTATTCCGGAAATATTCGCTCTTTACCAAAATTATCCCAATCCTTTTAATTCCAGTACCAACATCACGTTTGATTTGTTGGAAGATGCAAATGTTAGTTTATTCGTCGCAGATGCCAGAGGGCGTAAATTGAAGGTATTCTTGGAAGAAATATTTTTGGAAAGTGGATTTTATTCTTTTGACTGGTCTGGGGAATATCAATCCAGCGGTGTTTATTTTATTACTCTTCAAGCGCAATTGGGTGATTATTTGCCTATTGTTATGAGTAGAAAAATGATCTATTTGAAATAGTTAATACGAGGTAAGCTAATGCAGGAAAATCAATTTGATGATGAATTAAAACGTATGGATGAATTAGAATATGATGCATCATCGGGAATCGAAGAAGGTGTTTCATTGGATGATCCACTTTCTGGTTTAGCTTTACAAAATCCAATTGTTGTAAATATCGGGACACCTTTAAGCGAAGCCGTTCAAAAATTGCAAGACAAGTCTTTGGGCTGTCTGCTCGTTGAAAGTGATGGCAAATTGGCTGGTATAATGACTGAACGAGATATTCTGTTGAAAGTCACGGGAAAAGGTTTGGATTTTGAAAAAGAAGTTGTAGACAATTTTATGACACCTAATCCTGAATATTTAGAAATGGAAGATGCAGTTGCTTATGCATTGAATAGAATGGTGGTCAGTGGATTTCGTCATGTACCCATTGTTGATGATAATAAAAAATCCGTCGGTGTTGTTTCGCTTGTAAATATTGTTCAGCAAGTAGCCACTGCTTTGGGTGAAGAAATTTTCAATTTACCGCCCATACCACAACGGAAAGGATTTTCCAGACCCGAAGGCGGTTGATGAAACATCTATTATTCATTTTCTTCGTCATTATTATTGGTGGTTGTGCTACCCATCCAACTGTTAGTACCACACCCATGGAACAGGGAGAAAAACGATATGGATGGAGTTGGTCAGCGGAAAATGTATTACCTTTTCTTTGGTATCGTTATGGACTGAGCGATAAGGATGACATTGGACTACGTCTTGGTCCTGTGTATGGTTCGGGTATTGATTATAGTCGAATTCTGTATACAAAAGATAATAAATGGGATGTAATGAATTTGGCCTGGAGTATGAATCCCAACAATAATACCGATTTTACGTATTACAAATTCAAACAGCGCAAAAGTAATGATGATAAATTCGGAGCAATTTCCTGGTGGGGATTGCGTATGATGTATATTGCAAAAGGAATCAGTGGTGGAACGAGTACACGCATTGGTTTCCTTCTAGGCGGTCAACCCAATGATAAATGGGGCTATGAAATTGGCTATAGCCATGATTTCAATTCCATGCCCATAACAAATCTTTTCGACTTCCAATGGAATGATACTGTTAAGAACGACCCAAGCCTCAATAGGCGCTATAGTGACAAACCTCATACAGATCCTGCTTCAGGATTGCCTACGGAATATTCACGGCTTACAGGTATTTCATTCAGAGTTTATGTGAATTTGGGAATGACACCTCCGGCAGTCGAATAGAATATATAATTTAACCCTTCATGCCATCCAAAAAATTTCCTGATTCTATTCATCAGGATAGTCAGGAATTAATCCTGAAAATTAAAGAACTAATTACCCAAGCTGTCCAAGTAAAATTTGATGATAGAACCAGTGACCACCCTCTGATTTTTCTCAATGCAGTCAAAAATATTATAGGTGATGACAAGGAGAATCCTTCGCTTAAACTTCTAGATATATCTGAAAAGTATATTAATCGATTTTCTGTCAGAAATGATGACGATCAAATTTTAAAGAAAGTAATAAAAGACGGATTCGGTTTGACAGTATTTGTTGATGATGTTGAAGAAGCTATTATGTCCGGTAATAAAGAAACGGTGGAGTTGGAAGCAGCTAAACAGCTTTTAGCATCTGTTAAATCTCCGGCCATACTTGAATTTCTAGCCCAATTGGCACTCCATAATATTGATTCGTTGGGACTATTTACATATCATTGGCTGCGGAGTTATAATTTCCATCAGGAGAAGGAGATATTATGGCCATACATCCGGGCAATGATTAATGAAATTTTCAAAGTACACTTACAGCAGCAAAATCAAGGAGAAATCCTAAAACCGCAAGATCAATTGAACTCCCTTCTAAATAAATATAACAAAGGAATTTTGCCAACATTTTCTGCTATGAACCGACTCTGGAATGATGATTATATACGTATTGAAAGTTATAGGAATTCCATATCATTCTGGCTTGAAAAGACAGAAAATGATGATAAGACAGAAACTGTGAATTCTTCAGATTTGGAAAATTATATCAAAAACGGCGGAAGATATTTTATTGATTTGAGCGAGCACCTTTTGGAAAAATATCAAATTAATGCTGTCGTACAAAAAATTGTAGAATTGGAAGGATTAAGGGGTATTGCAAAAAATGCATCACTTGGATATTTCCCCATCATTGCACAATGCATTAACTTCACGGTCTCTTAATCATGAAAATAGGTCCTTATCAACTCTATAGTATTGAAACCAGTGAATTTGCTTTGGACGGCGGTGCTATGTTTGGTATCATCCCTAAACCTCTTTGGGAAAAGAAGGCACCTGCTGATGAGCAAAACCGCATTGAAATGGTTACTCGATCACTTTTGTTAATTAGTGATGAACATAAAATTATTGTGGATTCGGGTAATGGCACCAAGTGGCAGGAAAAATTCAAGGATATTTATAAAATCGAATTAGAAAATTTGAATCTGGAAAGATCGCTCGGTAAATATGGATTTACCCCAGAGGACATTACAGATGTATACTGTACCCATCTTCATTTCGATCATGTGGGAGGCAATACAAAATTAGTGGATGGTAAACTGGAGCCTGTTTTTCCAAACGCAACATGTTGGATTCAAAATGAAAATTGGGAATTAGCTAATTTGCCCAGCGAAAAGGACGCCGGCAGTTTTATGAGCAACGACTGGTCAGTGCTGGAAGAAAATGATATGATCCAGTTTGTGGATGGCAGGGAATCCTTCCTTCCTGGAATTGATCAACTATTAACTTACGGACATACAACAGGCATGATGCACCCCATCATTGGTGATTCATCCCAAAAATTGATCTACATGGCGGACCTCATTCCCATGGCAGCGCACATTCCGTTACCCTGGGTGATGGCTTATGATATACAACCCGTTCAAACTGTACAGGAGAAGACGGAAATTTTACCTAGAATTGTTGATGAAGATTGGATTATATTTTTTGAACATGATCCAGTTCATCAAGCATCGTCTGTGCAATTTGACGGTAAACATTATAAACTGAAAGATGCGGTGACGATTAGTGAATGATAAAGAAAGGAAAGATGAACTTTATTTAAAAGGATTGGAAGCATATCACCAAGGCAAGTATAATGATGCTCATGAGTTTTGGGAAGATCTTTGGTGTCATTATTATTTAAAAGACAAAATATTTATTCAAGGCTTAATTATGTTGACTGTTAGTTTTGCTCATCTACAGTATGGTAACCTGAGTGGTGCTAAAGGGCTCATTAAAAAATGCCAGGTGAAATTTGCTGATTACAAAGGCATCCACCGAAATATCAATGTTAATATTTTGATGAAAGAAATTCGCACTGTTGAAGAATATTATAAAACTATTGAAAACACTTCGGAATTCAATTGGGATTTAGTACCGGAGCTAGTCAAGTAATGAATGTAGGATTGTTTATTAAAGATTTTGAATTGGGAACAAAAGTGTCTTCCAAACTAACGGAATTGGACTCTACGTTTGAATTTTGTGAAAAAAATACAGATCTATCAGAAAATACTAAACTGGTAATAGTAGATCTGGACAATGAGGCAACAGGAAATGAATTTTTTGTACATCAAATAGCCACTGATCGTAAAGAAATTCAAATAATTGGTTGTATGAAACAGATTGTAAAAGAAAATCATGATAAATTCAAAAAAGCCGGTTGCAGTGTAATATTACCGCGTTCTTCATTGGTAAAAAATCTGTCTACATTTATAAAATAAAAAATGGAGGAAAGTAAATTTAAAAAAATTGAACGTGCTGCAAACGTCGTTCAAATGCTCTATGAAGAATATCCTGATTCAAAGTGTTCTCTTAATTATAATAGTGCACATCAATTATTAGTGGCGACAATTTTATCAGCTCAATGTACAGATCACCGCGTCAATATTGTAACAAAAGACTTATTTCTAAAATATAAAAATCCATCAGATTTTGCCTATTGCAAGATTAATGATCTGGCAAAGAATATCTATTCTTGTGGATACTACAATCAAAAATCAAAGAGCATACAAGGTGCCAGTTTAAGAATTGTGGAAGAGCATAATGGAGACGTTCCCGATTCTATGGAGGAATTAATTAAACTTCCAGGCGTTGGACGTAAAACGGCTAATTGTATTTTAGGTGAATACTATGGCCAGCCATCAGTCGTAATCGATACACACATGGTACGGATCATGAATTTGTTGGATTTTACAAAATCAAAAGAACCTAAAAAGATTGAATTAGAACTAATGGATATTTTTGATGAAAAAGATTGGGTAAAACTGACACACATGATCATTGATCATGGCAGGGCGGTGTGCATTGCCCGGAGACCACAATGCAATACTTGTACTCTTTCTGACCTCTGCCCGTCGGTAATTAATTAAAATAATACTCATTTGCACCGCAATATTTAGTTTTTAATTTATATAAGCTATAATGTTTGTATCATACAAGTATATTTAATGCAATTTTTAACAAAAACTTTCTATTTTTGCGCTGCCCACCAGTATGGTCACGCGGATTGGACCATTGAAAAAAATTTAGAGGTCTTCAAAGAAGATGCCAAGGTCCATGGACATAATTATACTTTGGAAATAACAGTCAAAGGTGAAATAAACCCTGAAACTGGATTTATCATTGAACTGGGACATTTAAGGGTGGTGGTTGAAAAAAATATCATCGATGTATTTGATCATGCGCAAATTGAAAAAGACATTGCCTGGTTTAAGGATAAACAACCATCCTCGGAAAATATGGTCTTATTTATTTGGGAAACTATTGAACCGTTGATAAAAGATGTTACGCTGCACCGCGTACGTCTGATTGAAACACCCACCATTAAAACAGACTATTACGGACCGGACTGCTGCTAATGGATTTCAAAAACAAATTTTATTTGATACTCGCCGGTATTTTCATTGCGTCATTGGTTAGTTCTAACCTTATTTTCCAGAAATTTTTCACGTGGTCCCCATTTGGGTTATATACATTTGAGATCTCGGTTGGCATTTTGCCATATCCCATTACTTTTTTAGTAACAGACCTTATTTCAGAATTGTACGGCAAAAAAAAAGCAGATCAAGTGGTCATCAGCGGTTTGATTGCCGCTATATTTGTTATGGGTTTAATTCTTTTAGCTGATTCACTCCCGCACACAGAATGGTCACCAGTAGATTCTGCAGCCTTTAATAAGGTTTTCGGATTATTTGGGCCTGCTGTATTTGCTTCCATGGTGGCGTACTTGACTGCCCAGTTCATAGATATTCGCATGTTTCATTTTTGGAAACGGTTAACCAAGGGAAAACATTTATGGTTAAGGAATAATGCATCAACAATCGTAAGTCAATTTGTGGATACAGCTTCAGTACTGCTATTATTATGTTTTGCCAATGTGCTCGCCTGGGAACGGTTTCTGCCTTTATTGGAAAACGGATTTTTATTTAAAGTTCTTATTGCTATCATAGATACACCCATTATTTATGGAGTCATTTATTTGTTAAAAGGAAAAATTGAAATTGCACCTTATGAGGAGGCTGTTGCTTATGAAGGATCATAATAATCTCAAGGAAATAACAAGATCATTGTTAAAGGAGATCGGAGAAGATCCAAATCGCGATGGATTGTTAAAAACTCCTGAACGTGTGGCCAAAGCGTGGGACTTCTTCTCACAGGGATATGATACAGATATTCAAAGTATTGTGAACGGCGCCATCTTTGAGGAGGATTGCAGCGAGATGGTTGTTGTCAGGGATATAGAATTCTTCAGCATGTGCGAGCATCATTTGATTCCCTTCTTTGGACGTTGTCATGTAGGATATCTGCCAAATAAAAAGATCATAGGACTCTCCAAGATTCCACGCATTGTCGATGCATTTGCCCAGCGGTTACAGGTTCAGGAAAGGCTAACCGGCCAGGTTGCAGAAACATTGATGGATATCCTTGATCCTAAGGGTGTGGGAGTAGTCATGGAAGGACGCCATTTATGTATGCAGATGCGCGGAGTGGAAAAACAGAACAGTTTTGCCACAACGTCAGCCATGTTGGGACAATTCCGCGATTCAGCTGAAACACGCTCCGAATTTTTGAGCATCATTCGCATGAAGCAATTCTAACATGTCCATTTCCACCACTTCAAAACCACCCTATTATGCAGTGATTTTTACGTCCCAGCATACTGGTAAGGAAAAAGAAGAATATGATGAAACATCGGCTAAAATGGTCGCTTTGGCGCACGAACAACCGGGGTTCCTGGGAGTCGAATCTGTAAGGGATGAATCCGGACTGGGCATCACCAGCGTTTACTGGAAAGATAAAGCATCCATTGCTGCCTGGCGTAATCATCCTGAACATAAAAAAGCGAAAGCTCGGGGTAAGGCGATTTGGTATGAAAATTATATATTACGAATAGCGAAAGTAGAAAAAGAATATGGCAAAATTTGATATAGCAGTTTTGGGCGGCGGTCCCGGTGGCTATGTCGCAGCGATCCGTGCGGCACAATTGGGCAAAAAAGTTGCGATTATAGATAAGGATCGCTTGGGAGGCATTTGCCTCAACTGGGGCTGTATTCCCACAAAGGCGCTGTTGAAGAATGCAGAAGTATTTCATTATATAAAAAATGCCGATAAGTATGGAATCAATATTCCGAAATACACCATTGATTTTGGAGCAACTATTTCCAGAAGCCGGGCAGTTGCAGATCAATTATCGAAGGGCATTGCCTTTTTAATGAAGAAAAATAATATTACTCATATCGAAGGAAACGGAATACTGACATCTGCAACATCCATTGAGATTACCAAAGGAAAGAAAAAAGAGACCGTTTCAGCTGAAAAAATCATATTGGCTACAGGAGGAAGGCCGCGGTCATTCCCAGGAATGGAACTTGATGGTAATCGTATTATTTCTTCCAAAGAAGCCATGACTCTTAAGAAAATTCCCAAGAAAATGATTATAATCGGCTCGGGGGCAATCGGTGTTGAATTCGCATACTTCTATAATGAATACGGCACTGAAATCCATCTTATTGAAATGCTGCCCCGCATCGTTCCCATTGAAGATGAAGCTGTCTCCAAGGAATTGGCACGTAATTTCAAAAAGTCCGGGATAAAGATATATACGAATGCTGAAGTTTCAAAAATTGATGCTCTTAAAACAAAAGTTAAAGTTCATCTAAAGCGCAAGGGGAAAAAAGAAACTATCGAAGGCGATATTGCCTTGGTGGCAATCGGAGTAACAGGAAATATCGAAGGAATTGGACTTGAAGATATTGGCGTTGCAACAGATAAAGGCGCCATTATAATAAATGAATTCAGCCAAACGTCCGTACCAAATATTTATGCCATTGGTGACGTAACTGGTCCGCCATGGCTTGCTCATGTTGCTTCGGCTCAAGGCCATGTAGCCGCGGAGCATGCTGCTGGTCATGATACCACACCGGTTGATTATACAAATATTCCTGGATGTACGTATTGCCAGCCCCAAGTTGCATCAATTGGCTTGACAGAATCAGCTGCCAAAGAAAAAGGCCATGATGTAAAAATAGGAAAGTTTGATTTCAAAGCCAGCGGTAAAGCCATGGCTTCCGGTGATGCAGCCGGGTTTGTTAAACTGGTATTTGACAGCAAATACGGTGAATTACTCGGTGCTCATATCATTGGTTCAGAAGCAACAGAAATGATCGCTGAATTGGGAATGGCGAAAGCATTAGAATCCACTTGGCATGAATTGGCAACCACAGTCCATGCTCATCCAACATTATCAGAAGCAGTTATGGAAGCAGCATTAGATGCCATGGATCAGGGAGTGCATCAATAATGCTGAATTTCCGTGACCTAGGATTATCACCCTATCAGCAAACATGGGATTTGCAAAAGACATTACAATCCCGGCGTATCAAAAATGAAATTGAAGATACCGTATTATTGGTTGAACACGAACCGGTATACACCTTTGGGAAAAATGCTGATGAAAATCATTTATTACAGAATTATCCTGATAATGTAAACATTTTTCATATCGAGCGGGGAGGAGATATTACGTTTCATGGCCCGGGGCAACTCGTGGGCTATCCTATTATAGATCTCCACAATTATAAAATGAGTATTAGTTGGTTCATGCGGTCTCTGGAAGACGTTATTATTAATACACTCATGCATTATGACATTGCAGCAAATCGCAAAGAAGGTCTTACAGGTGTATGGGTAAAAGATGAAAAGATTGCTGCATTGGGCGTACGTATATCACGATGGGTAACCATGCATGGATTTGCATTAAATGTGAATACACAACTCCATTATTACGACAGTATTATTCCTTGCGGGATCTTTGAATATGGTGTGACGTCTATGGAAAAAGTATTAAGAAAAGAAATAGATATGGATGAAGTCAAACACGTACTTATCCAACAATTCGAAAATGTTTTTAACTCACATTTAACCTCGGTGAACTGATGGCGCGTTTACACGGATTTATGAAAAAAGAATTGCTGGCAGTATATCGCAACATGGTGACTGCCCGGCGTTTGGACGAAAAAATGCTGATTATGCTGAAGCAGGGCAAAAGTTTTTTTCACATTGGCGGGTCTGGCCATGAAGCAGCTCAATTAGCTGCAGCTGCAGTATTGCGACCAGGTGAGGATTGGGCATATCCCTATTACCGCGATGCTGCATTATGCCTTGGTTTGGGCATGACTGCTAAAGAACAATTATTATGTTTCCTAGCCCGGAAAGATGATCCCAATTCCGGTGGCCGGCAAATGCCACAACATTACGGACACAAAGATTTACGCATAGTCAGTCAATCCAGCCCCACAGGATCACAATATTTGCAAAGTGTAGGAACAGCCATAACGCGTAAATGGGAAAAAACGAAAGAAATCGTATACGTTTCCAGCGGTGAGGGCACAACCAGCCAGGGGGATTTTCATGAAGCCTTGAACTGGTCAAGCCGAGAAAAAGCCCCAGTTATATTCCATGTCCAGGATAATGAATACGCTATCAGTGTCCATATTTCAGAACAAACGGCCGGCGGTTCAGTTTATTCCATGGTGTCCGGATATCAAAACTTGGCGCGTTATGATGTTGACGGCACAGATTTTTTTGAAACACACCTCGCTTTTAAAAAAGCTGCTGAACGTGCTCGGAAAGGAAAAGGACCCTCAGTTATTGTTAGTCATGTGGTACGTTTACTGCCCCACTCATCTTCAGATGACCAGCGTAAATACAGGACGGAAGATGAATTATCTGTTGACCTATCCAAAGATCCAATCACACGATTTGAGGAAATGTGTACTTCTGCAGGGACGATTAATCAAAAAGAGTTTGACAAGATCAAAAAAGAGGTTTTTGCACAAATTGACGAAGATTCAGAATGGGCCTCACAACAGGACCATCCTGATATTGACACTGCTTTGGAACATATTTATTCAAATAGCAACCCGTTAAAAGAAACTAAAATAAACCAAGTTGCTGATAAAATTGTAATTGTAGATGCCATAAACCATGCATTGGCAGAAGAAATGAAAACGAATAAAAAAATGGTGATTTTTGGTCAGGATATTGCTGATCCAAAAGGCGGGGTATTTACGGCAACGAAAGGGCTCTCGGATACATTCGGAAAAGACAGAGTATTTAATGCACCACTGGCTGAATCTTCAATAATCGGGACTGCCGTGGGCATGGCAGTTACCGGTTGGAAACCAGTTGTAGAAATACAATTTGGCGATTATATCTGGTATGGTATGATGCAAATCAGGAACGAAGTGGCCACCATGCGCTACCGCTCCAATAATAAATGGAGTTGCCCGATGGTCATCCGTATCCCCGTTGGCGGATATATCCATGGTGCCCTCTGTCACAGTCAATCCATTGACGGTTATTTTATCCACATACCGGGTTTATATATTGCTTATCCTTCTAATGCTGCAGATGCGAAAGGATTGCTGAAGGCTGCCTGTCAGATGGATGATCCTGTTTTGTTTTTGGAACATAAAGGTTTGTATCGTCAGGGATATTGCACTACGCCTGAACCGGACAAGAATTACGTACTCCCATTTGGTAAGGCCAGGATTGTCCAGGAAGGAACACAGGTTACCATTATTACCTGGGGCGCCATGGTCCAAAAATCAATTGAAGCTGTACAGGAGTGTAATGTAGTGGAAGCTGTGGAAATCATTGATTTACGCACCCTGAACCCTTTGGACAGGGATTCAATTAGAGTCTCATTAGAGAAAACGAGTAAAGTATTGGTTGTGTACGAAGATAACCTAACCAATGGCCCTGGTGCGGAAATTGCGGCAATTATTGCTAATGAATATTTTGAATTGCTGGATGGACCTATTATGAGAGTTGCAGCCAAAGATTCACCTATACCGTACAATTGGTATTTGGAAGAAAAAATATTGCCACAGACAGCAGATATTGTATCTGCGTTGAAAGAATTAATGGAGTATTAACCATGTTAGTAGATGTTGTTATGCCAAAAATGGGTGAATCAATTACCGAGGGTACAATTTTAGAATGGCGGAAAAAAGTGGGTGATACCATCGCAGCAGATGAGATTTTACTGGAAATCGGAACGGATAAAGTGGATTCTGAAATCCCTTCGCCCAACGCAGGTGTCATTGCCGAAATTCTAGCTGAACCCAATGATGTAGTTGAAGTGGGGAAAGTAATCGTTCGTATTGAAACAGATGGCGATGTTGCTGCTGCACCGATCCCTGAACCAGAAAAAGAACCAAAACAAAAACCAGAACCTGTACAAGCAACGGAACAACCTTCCCCTGTTACCACTTCGGAGCCGCCACCCAATAAATCAATTCCTCAAACTGGTGAGAAAAAATATTACACCCCCCTAGTCAAATCCATTGCCCGCAAAGAAGGCATCAGCCAGGATGAGCTTGTCGCTATACAGGGAACCGGAAAAAATGGACGTGTAACCAAGAAAGACCTATTAGGTTATATAGAAACCAGGACAGCAGTGCCAACAGCTCCGCCTGTTCCTGCGGTCGTTTCACAATTGACGGATGAACGCGTTGAGATGGATAAAATACGCAAATCCATTGCCGAACATATGCGCATGAGCGTGGATACATCAGCCCATTTCCATTTGATGAATGAAGTGGATATGACACATATTGTGCAGTATGTGGATGCAAATGGTGCCGGCTTTAAATCAAGGGAAGGATTCTCCTTGACCTATACACCATTCATCGTTTATGCCTGTGTGCGTGCCTTGCAATTCTCCCCGGATATGAACAGTTCACTGGAAGGAACAACCATTATTCGTAAAAAGAATGTCAATATTGGGTTGGCTGTTGCAGTGGATGCCGGCTTGATGGTACCTGTTATTCCTCGATGCGAAGAATTGAACTTCCTGGGGTTATGCAGGAAAGTTCGTGATTTAGCCGCCCGAGCACGCAGCAAAAAAATCAAACCGGATGAACTTTCAGGCTCAACGTTTTCCATTTCAAATTTCGGTATATTTAACGTAACCATCGGCACACCGATCATAAACCAGCCTAACGTTGGCATTTTGGGAGTGGGAACGATCAAGAAAAAACCGGTCGTCATTGAAAATGCTGATGGCGATGCCATAGGTATTCGTTCCATGATGTATTTATCCATTGGCTTTGACCATCGCCTGATCGATGGTGCCGGTGGAGCGCAATTCATCCAGGCAATTCAGCAAAACCTTGAAAATATGGATTTGGAGCACCTTTTCTAATGGAATCAGTTCAAGAAGTGCCAAGAATCAGAAAACCCAAAATCCGCCTGCATATCGGTGATGGATATAGATTTATTGATGATATTGTACAAACAAATTATCTAAATACTGTCTGCGAAGAAGCGCGCTGTCCAAACATTTATGAATGTTGGGATCGGGGAACGGCCACACTTATGATTTTGGGGGATACCTGTACGCGGGCCTGTGGATTTTGCTCGGTGAATACAGGACGCCCAACGTGGAATGATCCATCTGAACCGACTCGAACTGCCATGGCTGTAAAGAAAATGAAATTAAGACACGTGGTAATCACTTCAGTAGATAGAGATGATTTGAAAGATGATTTTGGTGCAGAGATTTGGGCAGAAACAATTAGGAAAATTCATCATTATGCTCCTTCCTGTTCAGTGGAAGTATTAACACCGGACTTCCAGGGTTATTTACCGGCACTGCAAAAAGTATTTGCCGCACAACCGGAAATTTTTTCTCACAATATGGAATGTGTTGAGCGAATAAGTAAAGACGTAAGGCCCCAGGCAAATTGGCAGCGCAGTATGAGCGTTTTGCAGCATTCAGTTGATTATGGAATGTTGACAAAAACAGGTATAATGGCAGGTTTGGGAGAAACAAAGGATGAAGTTTTTGCAACCATGGAGGAGGTCGTTAATATTGGTGTAAAAATCTTCACCATAGGTCAGTATCTTCAACCCACACAAAATCATTTACCCGTGGACAGGTATGTTGGTTCTGGAGAATTTGATGAATATAAAAAACGGGGATTAGAAATGGGATTTACTGTTGTGGAATCAGGGCCATTGGTACGAAGTTCATATCATG
>Ga0208894_1000360_pt1 | contig 34989 bp, 34 predicted proteins | sample ETNtaG_12_FD_185752 | JGI IMG/M metagenome (GOLD analysis project Ga0208894, IMG submission 185752) | Marine microbial and viral communities from oxygen minimum zone, Eastern Pacific Ocean - ETNP201306SV49 (SPAdes) (version 2) | ecosystem: Environmental > Aquatic > Marine > Oceanic ...
AAAAGACTGACTAAGGCGTGAATCTCCTGGAAAATTACCTGAACCGCAAAACATCCAAAAACCTCTTGTCAGCGACCCTGTCAATGCAAAAAAAGGGCCTTTTAGGCCCTATGGTTCATTTGACTGATAGGAGTCACACGCGGCCTGCGGAGACATAAAACAAGTCGCATGTTGCTTCCAATCAAGCATCACTGTTTGCGAGCATTATCCCCCTGAGCAGTTTATTGAAATACATGCCACAAGCGCTGCTACAGCTACAACAATCCCACCCCATTTAATAGTGGAATTCTGCTTGTCGTAAGTAAGTGCTACCAGAATTGAGGATCCAAGGACGGTGCCAATTAGTTCGTTGGACATGTTAGGAAGACTTGTAAACTCATTCTTTATGATGCCAGTAAATGCCTAATCCATCCATTAATTAATAAGAAATTGTCTCAATCCAATTGGCCCAGCAAGCTTCTGCTCGGCTTTATTGAGCACTGCCAACAACACATCACGCTGCCTGCTATTGCAGCGCAGCGTGATGTGAAAACTGCAGCCAGCCGGCAATAGGCGTTTTGCTCGGGCCATGGGCTGACGGCATCAGAGCTCGATCATCAACAAGGGAATAACGAGAAGCTGAAAGCTGATCACCAGAACGAAATGATCAGTGCACTGCATCTAGCTATCCAGCTTTTATTTAGCCGCTTATGCCGCTGAGAACCTTGTTGTAGAAGCTCGGTAGTAGTAGCAAGAAAGCTTGCAATTGATAGCCAGCTTTGACGCTCAGCAGAGCAGTCTTTCAAGGTGATTTGCCACGCTGCTTACGGCTGCCTTGGCTGTGGCATAAGCCATGCGCATCGGTCCAACGAGAGCAACCTGTCCGATGCCTTCCCCTGAGCTGTGATAAGTCGCTTGCACCACGGAACAGCCTTCCAGGGCGCTCTTAGGGTGTTCAGCGCCGATCCACACGCCCCCAAGCTGCTGATTGCCAACTGGAACAACGGCAGCTGGCTGCGTATCCATCAGTTCAAGTAAAGGTTGGAGGCTGGCGCTACTGCTGAATTCTGGCTGGGCCAGAAGCCTAGACATGCCATGGAATACTGCCTCCGATTCAATCGGTGCTGTCGATTGACGGTGACTGCTGATCGCTTCACGCAGAACGGAACCGCTCAGATGAAGTTGCGGTGGCAGGCTCAACCAGTCGATCTCGCCGTTTCCCGTTGCAGCCAGTTGATCGCGGGTCCACTCCTCGATGGCTTCTAGTTCGTGGGTGGCTTCATGGGGCAGCCGCAGATTGAGATGACTGGCGTGGTTTGAGTTTTCCACCAGCATCACCAGCAGCCGGTCGCCACTGCGCACCAGCCGTACGGCTTGAAGCGTTGGCTTAGGGCGTGCGGGCCTGGTAATCAAGCTCATCAGGCCAGTGAAATCGGTGAGGCGACGGGCCAATTGCCACATCAAGTCATCGAGAGCTGCCCAGCGCAGACTGAGGTTTGTCAGTTCCCGTTCAAGGTGCTGCGCCGCCGATCCTGGGGGCGGCAGCAAGCAGTTCACATAGTGGCGATAGCCCTGGGGACTCGGCACTCTTCCCGCCGAGGTATGAGGTTGGGTTAGCAGGCCACGCTGTTCAAGGGCTCCCATTGCCGAACGAACCGTGGCGGCGCTGGCTTTTAGGCCAAAGCGTTGCACCAGGGTTTTGCTGCCAACAGGTTCAATCGTGTCGACGTAGTGATGCACCGTTGCTTGAAGCACCTGCTGTTGTCTTGCGGGCAGCGACTGCAAGGTGGTGACGTCGGGATGTTGATGCTACGGGGGTGTTTGGTGTTCTTCTTCGCTCTGTCATGAACTCTTTGATTGTGGTTCAGCTCCGGTGGGCCTTGGTTTCAACTCCACCGCTGCTTTGTGTCGATGCCCATTGCCTGATTGAAGATCATCGTTTTAGTTCAGCCTTTGCAACAGCTCTGGCTAGGTGAAGTTAACTGAAATTGGCGGTTCAGCTGACTTCTGCTGAGAGCTTTGAATTTCGATGCATTGATGTTGCCTTTATGAGCCAAACACTGGGCGCAAGACGGTTCATGGATAAAGATGATCTAAATCCTCACAATGCCGGCCCATGAAGGCCCGCCCATTCCTGATTGCCTTAGTGGCCACGGTGCTTGTCTTGCTCTCAATGGTGGCGGGCCTCGGATGGACTATGGCTCGTCAAAACCCGCTTCGCTTGGTTGATCAGCCTCTGGAGCTGCCACGTGCAGCAAGGTTTGTGCCTAAACAGGCCACGCTTTCTATCCATTGGTTAGTGGATTCAGTTCGTGTGCCGGCCTATGCCCAGGCTGTAGCTCCATCACGTCATCGTCGTGTGGTTCGCGATCGTGCCCAACAAATTCGCGATGGTGCTTTTGCCCTCGCTGGATTGGATTTCGAGTCGGAGTTGGGCGATTGGCTAGGCCCTCAAGTGAGTATGGCCTTGTTGGAACCCGAAGGGCCAGAGGGATCTATGGGTTGGCTTTTGGTTCTAGAGAGCCGTGATCAAGATGGTGCTAAGCGTTTCTTGCAGCGCTTTTGGCAAGCCCGCAGTCTGGCGGGTACAGATTTGCAGATCAGCCGATACCGGGGGATGGGGGTCATTAGTGGCCAAGGGGCTTTGTCCGGACGTGATCCTCAGCCTTTAGCTACAGCATTGATCGACGATGACTTGCTGTTGCTTGCCTCCGGCCGTGAGGTGTTGGAGCAGACCCTTGATGTTTCGCAGTTATCTGATCAGCAGCAACTTGGCGATGATGAACTCGTTCGTGTGGTGCGCCAGCTTGGCGATGGTGTTGCAGTAGTTATTGCCTCCCCAGCTGCTTTGAATTCATGGTTGGGTTTGCCTGAGCAGCTAAGCAAACGTGAGGATTTATTGGGATTGGTGGCTGCCTTTCAGCCTTCTGGGGCTGATTTGGCCTTGGAAGGTGTGTTGCGTTTTAAGCAGCCCCTGGAAGACGTCATCAGTGTGAGTGAGATCGGAGATGGCCTTGCTCAGCTCACTGCCTCAGCTGGTGGACAGGCAGAGGCGTTGGCCCTGATTAATTCACCTTCTAGTTTGCTCGATGCCACAGATCATGACCCGCTTGCGCAGTGGCTAGGGCCATTCTTGCGTCAGCAGCTCACCAAAGCGGATGTTTCCTCTGCAGCCACGATTGCTGGCTTGGATGATGGACCGTTGCTGTGGCTTCAGCAGCCAGAAGGCTGGGTGGTTGGTACCCAGCAGGAACATCCAGCTATTTCGATGGTTGATGACGCTCTAAGTGAGCAGGGTTTTATTCGCTCTGATCTGCCCTCTGATCAGCAACCTCTGCAAGTTTGGACTCGGTTATCACGTCAACAAAGCAGCACTAAAGGTTCCCTTGAGGCGCAGCTAGGCGTTGCTTTGGACCAGGAGCCTGGTCTCGCCTGGTGGGGTCAAACCTTAACGGCTCTTCAGCAGCGTAAGCAAACCAAGGCTCTTCAGCCTCGCCTTAGCCAGCTGAACGAACTGAACGGGGATAGTTACCCTCTGGCTCAGCAGTTGGCTCTAGGTGCCATTCCAGGACGCGGGCAGCTTCAGCATTGGCGCCCTTGGCGCTATGTGCAAAAGCTTGCGGGTGGCTCTCTACAGCCCAGTGTGCAGGGTCTGGCCATGGCCGTTGGCCCTGATCAGGATGAGAACAGTTCTTCCCTTCATATGCGTGTTCGCCTCAACCTCGGTTGATCTTTTCCTATTTCGCCATGGCATCGCTGAAGAGCGCCGCCATGGCCTTGATGATTCTCTACGCCCACTTACAGATGAAGGGATCCTGCGCACGATGGAGGTTGCCCGTCGGTTGCGAAGTCTTGGCTTTGCTGCTGATCGTCTGTTGAGTAGTCCTTACCTGCGTGCTTCTCAGACCGCAGAACTTGCGCAGCAGGCGGGCTTGGCGGAGCAGGTGGAATTCGAGAGTTGCTTGGTTCCAGGGGGTGATGCTTGGCCTTTGCTTGAAGGATTGTTTGGGCGCTGTCTTTTGGTAGGTCATGAACCTGATTTGAGCCATTTAGCAGCTCGATTACTTGGTGCCCCGCTGGGTTGCCTGGTCTTGAAGAAGGCCGGTTTTGCCCATCTCAGGTGGTCACAGCAGGATCGAAGCCCTGCTGGCCGGGCAGAGTTGCGGGTGTTATTGAGGCCTGGTTTGTTATTGCCCTGTTCCGTTTAAGTTGCCAAGTAGTCGTAAACAGGCGTTGGGGCAGGAGCAGGCTGGTGAGATTCTCCACGATCGCAGTGGCATCGTGTTTCGTCCTGGGTTGGAGGGAGTACCTGTTACCCAGTCCGCCATCTGTGACATTGATGGCTTGCAGGGGAGCCTCACTTATCGGGGTTATCCCGTTGAGGACCTTGCCGCTCACAGCACTTTTTTGGAGACCACCTATCTATTGATTTGGGGTGAGCTACCCAGCCCAAAGCAACTCCGAGATTTCGAGGCTGAGGTGCAGATGCACCGGCGGGTGAGTTTCCGGGTAAGGGACATGATGAAGTGTTTCCCTGCTACGGGGCACCCGATGGATGCGCTGCAATCCAGTGCGGCATCCCTGGGGCTTTTCTATTCCCGTCGGGCAATTGATAACCCTAAGTACGTCTATGAAGCCGTAGTGAGGCTGATTGCCAAGATCCCCACGATGGTGGCGGCCTTTAAGTTGATTCGTAAAGGTCAAGATCCCATTCAGCCTCGTGATGACCTGGCGTATTCGTCCAATTTCCTTTACATGCTTACTGAGCGTGAGCCGGATCCTTTGGCGGCCAGGATCTTTGATCGTTGTTTGATCCTGCATGCGGAACACAGCCTTAATGCCAGTACTTTTAGTGCTCGAGTAACCGCGAGTACTCTCACTGATCCTTATGCGGTTGTGGCCTCTGCTGTGGGCACCCTTGCAGGGCCTTTACATGGCGGGGCTAATGAGGATGTTTTGGCGATGCTCGAAGAGATTGGCAGCCCACAACGAGCTGGTGAATATTTAGATGAAGCCATTGCTTGCAAGCGCAAGATAATGGGCTTTGGCCATCGCGAATATCGGGTCAAGGATCCTCGTGCGGTGATTCTTCAGGGCCTTGCAGAAGAGTTGTTCGCCAGATTTGGTAAAGATGAGATGTATGACGTAGCTAGGGCTTTGGAGCATGAGGCTGCCAGCCGTTTAGGCCCTAAAGGCATCTATCCCAATGTCGACTTCTACTCCGGTTTGGTGTATCGCAAACTCGGAATTCCCCGCGATTTGTTCACTCCTGTGTTTGCAATTTCCAGGGTGGCGGGCTGGTTAGCTCATTGGCGAGAGCAACTCGGCGCTAATCGGATTTTCAGGCCTTCGCAGATTTATACCGGTGCCCAAGCTAGGGCTTGGATCCCTGGCGAGGATCGTCCCACTTCTGCGGGCGCCTAAGTTGCATCTACCTAAGTTGCAGCTATCTAAGCCATCATCATGGTGACTACCTTTGCCAACGCTGCCACAGGCTTGGTGAGTTCTGGGCTTGATCTGGAGTTGAGCTTTAGCCAGTTTTTGCAAGGGCTGGGTATCTCTCCTCAGGTTGCCCATCTGCTCTGGTTGCCGTTGCCAATGTTGTTGGTGTTGGTTGCGGCCATGGTGGGTGTATTGGTGACAGTTTGGTTGGAGCGGAAGATTTCCGCGGCTGCTCAGCAGCGGATCGGACCCGAATATGCAGGAGCTCTTGGCGTTCTGCAGCCGATGGCCGATGGCTTGAAGCTGCTGGTGAAAGAAGACGTGATTCCCGTCAGGGCTGATGGTCTGCTGTTCACTCTTGGCCCAGTGTTGGTGCTGGTGCCTGTGATTCTCTCCTGGCTGATTGTGCCGTTTGGTCAGAATCTGTTAATCAGCAACGTGGGAGTAGGGATTTTCCTCTGGATCTCCCTCAGCAGCATTCAGCCCATTGGCTTGTTGATGAGTGGATATGCCTCCAATAACAAGTACTCGCTTCTCGGTGGGCTTAGGGCTGCTGCTCAATCGATTAGTTATGAAATCCCACTTGCCTTGGCTGTTTTGGCAGTGGTGATGATGAGTAATTCACTTAGTACGGTCGACATTGTTGACCAACAGAATGGCGCAGGCGTGCTCAGTTGGAATGTCTGGCGTCAGCCTGTGGGCTTTTTGATCTTTTGGATCTGTGCCTTGGCTGAATGCGAACGACTTCCTTTCGACCTTCCCGAGGCCGAGGAAGAGTTGGTAGCTGGCTATCAGACCGAGTACGCCGGGATGAAGTTTGCACTTTTTTATCTGGGTAGTTACATCAACCTGGTGCTTTCTTCTTTGCTGGTCTCAGTGCTCTATCTGGGCGGTTGGGGCTTTCCTATTCCAGTGGAATGGTTGGTCGGCTGGTTGGGGCAGTCGGTTGATGCTCCCTTGGTGCAGGTAATTACTGGCTCTGTTGGCATCGTGATGACGGTGCTAAAGACTTACTTGTTGGTGTTTTTGGCAATCTTGCTGCGCTGGACCACGCCGAGGGTGCGCATTGATCAGTTGCTTGATTTGGGTTGGAAGTTTCTCCTGCCGATTGCCCTCGTGAATCTGCTTGCTACTGCTGCACTCAAGCTGGTCTTTCCGTTTGCTTTTGGTGGTTGACGCAGCAGAAGGCCCTCAATAGGGCAAGTTCGCTAGGTAATTCTGCCTATGCTGACCAAAAAGCTTGTAAGATCTGCCCATGCTCCTAGTGGGCCTCTCATAGGCTCAGTTCGCATGTTCGGGTTCCTCAAGAAAGTCGCTGATTACACCCGCGAAGCGGTAGATGCAGCGAACTATCTGGCCCAAGGTCTTTCGGTCACATTTGATCACCTGCGCCGGCGGCCGATCACGGTGCAGTATCCCTACGAGAAGCTCATCCCCTCAGAGCGTTATCGCGGTCGGATTCACTACGAGTTCGATAAATGCATCGCCTGTGAAGTTTGCGTCAGGGTATGCCCCATCAACCTGCCGGTGGTGGACTGGGTAATGAATAAGGAGACCAAGAAAAAGGAGCTACGTAATTACTCCATTGATTTCGGTGTTTGCATCTTTTGTGGCAACTGTGTGGAGTACTGCCCTACAAATTGTCTATCGATGACAGAGGAATATGAGCTTGCCGCATTTGACCGGCACAGCCTTAACTACGACAATGTTGCCTTGGGCCGTCTGCCAACCAGTGTGACTACGGATCCTTCTGTGCAGCCTTTGCGTGAGTTGGCCTATCTCCCCAAAGGCTTGATGGATCCCCATGATGTTCCTGCTAATCAACCTCGGGCGGGAAAGTTGCCTGCTGAGGTGCTTAAGACTCTTAGCCGATCGAAAGATTCTCCTCTAGGGGATGGGGGAGAATCGGTGCAGGATGGCCCTGATGGAGAACAGTCCGCAGGATGACTATTGCAAACTCCACAGAACTGATCTGTTTCTTGATCCTTGGGGCAGTGGTGGTTCTCGGCAGTCTTGGTGTCGTTTTACTAGCCAACATTGTCTATTCCGCCTTCTTGCTTGGAGGTGTATTTATGGCTGTGGCTGGTCTCTATCTGTTGCTTAATGCCAGTTTTGTTGCGGCGGCACAGGTGCTGGTTTATGTGGGTGCAGTCAACGTGTTGATTCTCTTTGCGATCATGTTGGTGAACAAGCGCGAAGATCTCAAACCCATCGAGGGTTTGGCTTTGAGAAGGCTGCTCTCAGGAGGAGTTTGCTTAGGTTTACTTGCTCTGCTCATTCGTGTGGCTTTAACAACCCCTTGGGCAGTGCCGGGCCCTGCCGCTATTGGTGTAGGGGCTACCGAGCGAATTGGTGAACATCTATTTACCGATTACCTTCTGCCTTTTGAGTTGGCCTCAGTGCTTTTGCTGATGGCAATGATTGGCGCCATAGTTTTAGCCCGTCGAGATGTGCTTGAGGCTGATGTTGGTACAGGTGATGCTGTGAATCAGGTTCTGGTCGAGAAGCCGCAAACACCTCTGCTCATCGACAAGTCCACGTCTTGACTCGCTCAGGTTTCTTTACTTTTTCACTGATTGATCCCATGCCCGAGCCTTCGTCCGGCCTTGTTCCTCTTCAGGCTTTCCTTTTGCTTGCTGCGTTGCTCTTTTGCATCGGAGTATGGGGGCTGATCAATAGCCGCAATGCAGTAAGGGTTTTGATGAGCATTGAGCTGATGCTCAATGCGGTGAATATCAATCTGATGGCTTTCTCTTCATATATCGATGGTGATCTGATTCGTGGTCAGGTATTTGCTGTGTTTGTAATCACTGTTGCAGCAGCAGAGGCGGCGGTGGGTTTGGCGATTCTCCTTTCTTTGTATCGCAATCGCGTCACGGTTGATATGGAGCGCTTCAATCTTCTGCGCTGGTAAGGAGGAGTCGACACTATGCGTCTCGATCTGGTCTGGGTGATCTATCGGGCAGAAAGCCAGCCTGCGCATTGCGAAGCATCTCGTTGTGAGGAGGAGCTTCAAGCGCTGGGAGCGAAAGTAGTTATGGCCATGAGTGGCGTCAACGCCAATCCTTTCCCGGATTTGTTGGCTTCAGAAGCAGGGCTGCCTGATTTGGCTGTTGTGCTTGGTGGAGATGGCACGGTGCTTGGTGCGGCTCGCCATCTTGCTGTTCATGATGTCCCTATCCTCAGCTTCAACGTCGGCGGGCATTTAGGTTTTCTCACCCATGATCGCCGTTTGCTTAGTGGCGAAAAGCTTTGGCAGCGACTGTCGCAGGATCGCTTTGCATTGGAGCGTCGGATGATGTTGCGGGCCGCTGTGGATAGACGCTCCAATGCAAAGCGATCCACTCGATCTACCGCGTCACTACAAGATCTCAATGGCAATCAGTCGCCGCACTGGGCTTTGAATGATTTTTATTTGCGGCCCTATCGAGATGAGGTATCGCCGACCTGCACTCTTGAACTCGAAATCGATGGTGAGGTCGTCGATCATTATCGCGGTGATGGCTTGATTTTGGCTACGCCAACAGGGTCAACTGGCTATGCCATGGCTTCTGGTGGGCCGATTCTTCATCCTGGTATCGATGCCATAGTCGTTAGTCCAATTTGCCCGATGAGCCTTTCCAGTCGTCCGGTCATCGTGCCTCCAGCTTCACGGCTGGTGATCGGCCTGCCAAGGGATAGCACTCGCCGGGTAAAGCTATGGAAAGATGGTTCTAGTGGGGCTTTGCTTGAGCCTGGAGAGGGTTGTGTAGTTCAGAGGGCGCGTCACCATGCATTGATGGTGGTCCTTGAACAGAGTCCCTCTTACTACCGAACGCTCACCCATAAGTTGCACTGGGCGGGCAGTTTGCTCAATAGTTAACCATCCTCTGGCTGAGTGCGATGGGCTTGGAGATAGAGAGGCGATTTTTGGTTACTGGAGAAGAGTGGCGGGCTTTGGCGGGGCCGGCTCAACCTTTACGCCAGGGTTACCTAGCCGCAAGCCTGCATGGATTTACCGTCAGGATCAGGATCATTGCGATGGATCAGGCTTGGCTAACCCTTAAGGCCCCTGCTGAGGGAATTGCTCGCCATGAGTTCGAATACTTGATTCCACTGGTAGACGCAGAAGCCCTTTGGGGCTTGGCCCCTCATCGGCTCACCAAGACGCGTTACAAACTGAGCCTCGATGGCGGCGATTGGGTTGTTGATTGTTTTGAAGCTGAGAATTCTCCTCTTGTGCTGGCCGAGGTGGAACTTCCCTGCGCTGAGGAGCCTTTACAGGTTCCCAATTGGTGCGGGGAGGAGGTGACTAGTGCTTCTCAATGGAGCAATGCAGCGCTGGCACACACGCCAATTAATCAATGGTCCCAAGAGAAGCGCCTTTATTACGCCTTGGGTTAGCCAAAACAACCCATGCTCCTTTAGGATTTCTTTATAGTTCAAGCCAGATGGGCTGGCTGCTCGGGCAGTTGAGGCTGCGGGAGGCAAGTTGTGCTTGGTTTGTATGACACCGATGGCATTCTCCGCGTCACTTGCCGCGATCGTGAGGCTTGTATGGCCTACGCCGAGTTGTTTGAACTAGAGGTCGCTGGATGCTCTCTTTTGCCTATAACAGAGCCAGTTGTTGTTGCGTTTAGGAATCAGCGCCGGAGCCGTTGGGTAGGGAGCAGCAATTAAATCCATCGCGGCAGATTTTGCCGTGATCCATGGCCCAATTCAGAAGAGCCACCCGGTTTTTTGAACCGGTTTTGGTGAACATGTTGCTGACATGATTGTCTACAGTTCGCTTGCTGATAGTGAGCTTTTCAGCGATTTCCTGGTTGGTTAGACCATCGGCAACCAGGACAATGATTTCCATTTCCCTTGCGGAGAGGGAAATATGAACTGAACTGGGGACATCGCCTGTGACCATTTCCTCCCCTATTCCTGATCTCTTGTCATCTTACGCAGATTTAGGGCAATCGATCCCTCATAGTTGGTTAGTGAAGGGGATTGGGATTTGAGTTCAGCTTTGCAGCGCTCCATTGAGGCCGGGGCTGTGACCATTACTGCAGAGATCATGCCCCCTCGCGGTGCGGATCCTTCCCATGCCTTAACCATGGCCCAGGGTTTGAAAGGTTTGGTTCATGCCATCAATGTGACGGATGGCAGCCGTGCAGTAATGCGTATGAGCAGCCTTGCTCTCTGCCGTTTGCTACTAGATGCCGGCTTGGAGCCAATTTTGCAGCTTGCTTGCCGTGATCGCAATCGTATAGCTCTGCAATCTGATCTGTTGGGAGCACATGCCCTGGGTATTCGTAACCTGCTTTGTCTCACAGGTGATCCGGTCAGGGTTGGGGATCAACCTGAAGCGCGACCTGTGCATGACTACGAGTCGGTGAAATTACTTGGCCAGGTGACTGCCCTTAATCGTGCTGAGGATCCCGTTTCGGGTCTCCTACCTGATGGAGCTACTGCGTTGTTCGCTGGCGCCGCTGCTGATCCCAATTGCCAGAGTTTGAGTGGTCTGCGTCGTCGTCTGGAACGAAAGAAGGAGGCTGGTGCCCGTTTTCTTCAGACTCAAATGGTGATGGAAGCCGCTGTGCTCGAGTTCTTTTGCAATCAGGTGGCCAATCCTCTCGGCTTGCCTGTGCTGGCGGGAGTGTTTTTGCTGAAATCAGCTCGTAATGCTCTGTTCATTAATCGGGTTGTACCTGGAGCATGTATTCCTGAGTCATTGATAGCTCGGCTGGATGAAGCGCTTGATCCAGCGGCGGAGGGTATTGCAATTGCTGCTGAGCAGGTCAAGAGTTACTTGGCTATTACCCAGGGTGTTCATTTAATGGCTGTTAAAGCCGAACAGCGTATCCCCCAGATTCTTGATCAGGCTGGAGTCAGTTTGGAGCTGGTGTGAGTTCTGTGCCAAGTAGTTCGGCCATGGCCTTCTGCTGAGGGGATGGCTCGATAAGATCCTGGCGCCGAGCATCGGTAATTAGCCAGTCAAGGGCTGCTTCTTGCAGGTCAAAGTGATCGCCATTTTTGCCAACGCAATAACGGCCAAACACCAGCTTTTCCACCAGTTGGACTCCGGGCCCAATGCGGGAATAGTCAAAGATGATCGAATTGTCGATGGTTGCTCCCTCGCAGATACAACAGCTAGGGCCGATCATTGAGGGGCCAATAATTGTTGCTCCATCTTCTATTCGGGTCATACCACCTACATAAATTGGACCCTCAACATGGATCTTGTCCCAATTCGCGGCAACGTTTAAACCTGTATAGATCCCAGGACGCACCTCTTTGCCAGGGACACTTACTTGGCGAACTTCTCCTTGCAGCACACTGCGAATGGCTCTCCAGTAATCGGGGACTTTGCCAATATCTACCCATTCGAAATCCATTGGCAGAGCAAAAAACGGTAATTGCATCTCCACCAGCTTTGGAAATAGGTCTGAACCAATATCGAAGGGTTGGTTAGAAGGAATGTGCTCGAAGATCTCGGGTTCGAATAGATAGATACCGGTGTTTATTGTGTCGCTCAGTGCTTCATCGGTAGATGGTTTTTCCTGGAATGCCTGAACACAGTCGTTTTTGTCAGTAACAACGACGCCATAGCTGCTTACTTGATCTTTAGGAACTCGTTTGGTAACCAAGCTGGCTAGAGCCCCTTTGGCACGATGGCGTCTTACGGCCTCTGAAAGGTCTAGATCAATTAGTGCATCACCGCAGAGCACAACAAAAGTGTCGTCAAAAAATTGCTGGAAATCCTGGATTTTTTTTAGGCCGCCAGCGGAACCAAGGGCATCACCGATAAGTTCGCCATCTTCGATACGTCCCTCGAAGCTGTAGGCGATCTCTACACCAAAGCGCTGGCCATCGCGGAAGTAGTTCTCAATTTCTTCTGCCAGGTGAGACACATTCACCATCACTTCCTTAAACCCGTGCTCCTTGAGCAGTTCCAGCAGAAACTCCATAACGGGTTTCTGAAGGATGGGAATCATCGGCTTGGGAACCACGTGGGTGATCGGCTGGACGCGCGTCCCTTTGCCGGCCGCCAAGATCATCGCCTTCATTGGCGTTGTTAGGCCTCAGATCGAGTAGACAACATAGACGTCAACTCAGGCAGCCATCGCAGCCTTGGCCGGCGTGGCAGCTGGCACGTTGAGGCTGGCAAGCGGCAGTTGGGCAATAGTGCCTGGAGATAGCAGGCGCTTGAGCCTAAGAGGGGCATACAGGGATCCTTCCTGAGTTAGCTCCACTTTCCCTTGAGAGCAGAGAAATAGCAGTGCCCAGAACACTCCCACTCGATCAGTATCCAAGTCTGCATTAGCCGCCTGTTCCCATTGACCAATCAAGAGTTCAAAATCAACCCAATGCAGCGCCTGCTCCCAGTCATTGAGGAATACTCCCAGGGCCGCGGTTGTTTCGGGAAGCTTTTCTCTGTGAGCTAAGGCAGTGACTTGAGCAATGGCCTCTCGCTCGCTATAGCGTTTATGTCGTTGGCGCCGCCGCTGCTGTAATTCGTCGGATTCGAGTTGTTCTGCTATCGATTCCAGTTGTTCGATCAGTTCCCCTAGGGTCACCGGACGTCGCAAGGGTGGTGGTGCCACCGGGCGACGTTTTAGGTGGCGTTCAGGGCGCCTGGGAAGTTCAAAACTAGGATCCAGCCAACCTTGTTCTAATAATTCGGGTTCAAATCCTTCCTCAAATAGAGGCTCTGGCGGGAAGGTTTGGGCTTCTAGAACCTCTGCTTTGAGGCCCACCAATACAGATGCAGCTAAAAAGGCTTCGCTGCTGTCGGCTAAATCTTGTTCATAGCTGCCGCCTTGTCTTTGTATTTGAACGGCCACTTGTCTAGGCACCTCAATCCTCTGGCGTAGTTGATCGAGGAAGCCGTCTACAACAGCAATCACATCAACATCCCAGGGATCCAGTTCACCTCGCTCTGCAGCATCTTGCAGCAGACGAATGGCAAGGCGGGCACCTGAATCAGAACCCTTAATTAGCCCATCATTCGGCAAGGCAAAGATCACGCTATTTAATAAGCTATCGATCTTGTTGTGTTGATGCTAGGGGGATATTTCGCAGCTGGTCATAATGTGATTTTTCAATTCAACCGTTTTGCCTTTGTTTTTGTCGCTTGATGAGATTCATGCGAGCGGGATTGCGGGGTCGGTTTGGTTTTTGTCTGGACATGCCTCTCCATTAATCGAAACCTACGTGAGGTGTGAATGCTTGGCTCTGGTTCAGGTCGGAGTCAAGAGAAAGATCGAAGTTTCTTACTCTCTGTTCAAGAGTTAAGAGTGCGATTGAGCCATTGGCAGTCTTGGCGAGGAGATCACAGCAGGAGCCATGGAGGTGTTGCGAATCAGCAGTGCTGAGGGTTTTGTGATGCGTTGCATGGCTATCTCATCTCGCTTAACTAGCGCTTGTATGGATGCGGTATAGCTATCTGTCATCAGCCTGGGGTAGAGGCCGATGCCGATAATTGGTACTAGCAAGCAGCTGATGATGTAGACCTCGCGTGGTTCGGCATCAACCAGATTGGTATGGGAGACAAGTTGGTCATTTTCTTTGCCGAAGAAGATTTCTCTTAGCATTGAAAGCAGGTAGATCGGAGTGAGGATTACGCCGATCGCTGCTAATCCAGCAATCACAATTCGGAATGGCAGGGTGTAGGCCTCATCGGTGGCAAAGCCAACGAAAATCATCAATTCAGAAACGAAACCACTCATGCCTGGCAGAGCCAGTGAGGCGAGTGCGCAGACGGTCCATAGGGCAAACATGATTCGCATTTTTTGACCTACACCTCCCATCTCATCAAGTTGCAAGGTGTGGGTGCGGTCGTAGGTGGCTCCTACAAGGAAAAACAAACTGGCGCCGATCAACCCATGACTGATCATCTGCAGCATGGCGCCACTGGTTCCTAGAACACTGAAGCTGCCAATACCGATCAGTACAAAGCCCATGTGGCTGATTGAGCTGTAGGCGATCTTGCGTTTGAGGTTGCGCTGTGCGAATGAGGTGAGAGCGGCGTAGATGATGTTGACCACCCCCAGCACGATTAGCAGCGGGGCAAATTGGGCATGCGCTTCTGGTAGTAGCTGAGCGTTAAAGCGCATTAGCGCATAGCCGCCCATTTTCAGCAGGATCCCTGCAAGCAGCATGTGTACTGGAGCCGTTGCCTCGCCATGGGCATCTGGTAGCCAGGTGTGCAGGGGCACAATCGGTAGCTTTACGCCGAAGGCAATTAGCAATCCGGCGTAACAGAGCAGCTGGAAGCCAGTGCTAAAGCTTTGTTGGGCCAGGTTGGTGTATTCAAAGTTGGGGGTGCCTCCGCCGAAAAACCCCATAGCTAGTGCCACCAGCAGAATGAACAGTGAACTGCCGGCGGTATAAATGATGAATTTTGTGGCCGCATATTGACGCTTTTTGCCGCCCCAGATCGCCAGCAATAGGTAAACCGGCAACAGTTCAAGCTCCCAGGCCAGGAAGAACAGGAGCATGTCCTGAACGGCGAAAACTGCGATCTGGCCGCCATCCATGGCCAGTATCAAGAAGAAGAACAGCTTGGGTTTGAAGGTCACCGGCCAGGCGGCCAGCACAGCTAGAGCTGTGATGAAACTAGTGAGCAGAATTAACGGCATCGAGAGGCCGTCAGCTCCAACGGCCCAAGTCAGGCCTAGATCAGGTAGCCAGCTAACACGTTCGGATAGTTGTAAACCGCTCAGGCTGGGGTCATAGCCATACAGGTAGGCACCTACGGTGATCAAAAAGGTCACCAGGGCTACACCGAGGGCAAACCAACGCACCTGCTTGCCATCCCCGTCATCGGGGATGAATGGCACCAGCAGGGATCCCACAATCGGGAACAAGATTGAGAGGCTCAACCAGGGGAAGTTGGCTCTCACCTCATTGGTAAGCAGTTGTGCACCAGTTTCCAAGGGTGCGCTTACGGCAAGCTCCAACACGGAAGGGCCTTATCAGCACTTGTTGGAGTGTAGAAATACTCGGCGTTCTGGCATCGCCTAGATAGGCGATGACACACACAATGTGGTTGGAATTAGCTCACAGGGCTGCCAAGAACGCCGAAAAGCACCACCAGGGCTATTACTCCACCGAACACAATTAGGGCATAGAACTGGGCGCGTCCGGTCTCGAAGTACTTAAGGCCTTCACCGCTGCCAATTGTTAGTAGGCCTGTGAGGTTGACGACACCATCTACTACTTTTGCGTCTACTTCAAGCACTTCTCGCGCCAGTTTGCGACTGCCACGTACGAAGAGCTTTTCATTGATTTCATCTAAATACCACTTATTAGCGAGGAAGGAATTGATGCTGGGGAAGCGAGCGGCCAATAATTGGCCAAGATCGATGCGTTGTAGGTAATAAGCCAAGACCGCCAAGCTGATACCTGCCGTCGAGATCGCAACGGAAGCACCTGCAAGTGGGAGGAATTCACTCCAGCTGAATGTCTCGGCCATTTCAAGCGCCTCTTTGGGGTTGAGCAGGGCTGCAAACTGGCTGTTCCATGGGGTTCCGAGCAGACCGATTAGCACTGAGGGCACAGCAAGGACTGCTAATGGCATCGTCATCGACCAGGGGGACTCATGCAGTACTCCGGCATGGTGTGGATGGTCGTCGTCAATGCCTTTGCCGGCAGCAGAAAGAAGTTGGTTCTGCAGGTCTTTATCGTCTCCCTTGAATGGACCCTCAAAGGTCAGGAAGTAGAGGCGGAACATGTAGAAGGCTGTCATCCCTGCTGTTAGGAAGCCGACAAGCCAGAGCAGTGGGAAGGCCATGAATGCCTGCCCCAGAATTTCGTCCTTACTCCAGAAGCCTGCTAAGGGTGGGATGCCACTGATCGCAATACAGCCAATTAGGAATGTGGTCGATGTGATCGGCATCTTCTTGCGTAGGCCACCCATCAACCGCATGTCTTGGGCGAGGATCGGTTCATGCCCCACCACGTCTTCCATGGCGTGGATTACTGAACCTGAGCAGAGGAAAAGCATTGCCTTGAAAAAGGCGTGCGTTACTAAATGGAACATGCCGGCAACGGGTGCACCACAGCCCATTGCAAGCATCATGTATCCCAGTTGAGACACTGTGCTGTAAGCAAGCCCTTTCTTTAGATCCATCTGGGTGAGGGCGATGGATGCTCCCAGAAAGCAGGTGATCGTGCCAATAATGGCGATCACTAAACCCACTACGGGGAATTGACTGTAAAGAGGATCGAGCCTGGCAACGAGGAATACACCAGCTGCCACCATGGTGGCAGCATGAATTAAGGCGGAAATTGGTGTCGGGCCTTCCATGGCATCAGGAAGCCAAACATGTAGTGGGAATTGAGCCGACTTCGCCATCGGCCCCATAAATACCAATAGGCATAACGTCAGAGCTGCCCAGCCGGGCACGCTGCCGTTAGTGATGGCATCAGATAGGCCATCGGCGATGCCTTGGAAATCAAAACTGCCAGTAGCCCAGAACAGGCCGAGAATGCCTAGTAGCAGGCCGAAATCACCGACACGGTTCACCACAAAGGCCTTTTGGGCTGCATGGGCGGCTCCATCCCGGTTGTACCAGAAGCCCACCAGTAGGTATGAGCACATCCCTACTAGCTCCCAGAAAACGTAAATTTCGAGAAGATTTGGGCTGATAATCAGTCCCAACATCGAACTACTGAACAGGGCTAGGTAGGTGAAAAAACGCACGTAGCCCTTGTCGTGGGCCATATAGCCATGGGAGTAGATCATCACCAGCAGAGCAATGGTGGTGACCAGGGCAAGCATCACTGCCCCAAGTGGATCAATCACATAACCCATGGGCAGGGTGAAACTGCCGGCACTAGCCCAGATAAATAGATGGGTTACAGGAGGCGCGCCTGCTAGTTGCTCTGCGAGTACTGCATAGCTCAATACTGCAGCAGCACCTAGACAGCTGAGCAGCACTACTGCTACTGGTTTGCGCAGGCGGTTAATGGTGTGGTTGAAACTGATTAATCCCAGGCCTGTGGCCAAGGCCCCTAGCAGGGGGAGCACCGGGATTAACCAGGCGATGTCAGCAGCCGAGGGCATCCGGTTGAGGCAGGCTCCTGGGAGTGTAGGGAATTCAGCTCAGAACACCTTCTAGTTTCGAGGAAAGAAAGGCTGCGCTCCCAAGTGGGATGAAGCGATGGGAATACCAAAACACGCCCACGGCGATAGCTATGCCCAATTGGGCAGGCCTTAGAACTTCTTGCCATGGCAATTGTTGTCGTCCATCGAGTATCGCCAAAAAAGGAAATACGGAGGTGTTATCTCGCAGCTCATCAAAAGCATCTCCGAATTGGGTTTTTAATCTGCGATCGCCATGCCATACAGCAAAGAGGTGATGGCCAATCAGGCCTGCGCAAGTGACGAGCATGAAGCTGCTGCCAATCCAGAGCGCATGAGAGAAACACCAGAGGATCTGGCCAATTGCCTGGGGATGACGACTGATGCGGATGATTCCCGTTGCATAAAGACGCACTTTCGGCTTAAGCACAGCGGGAATTTCCAACAGGTTGTAGGTAGCGGGGTACAGAAATAGGAAGCTGATTGCTGTGAGTATCCAGATCATTGGCACCATGCCTGGCACCCCTTGCAGATTCCAGAGATGTAGCCCGTCGTAGCGATGAGCAAGGAAGTAGCCAATCACCAGCACAGCTGAGGGGACGCTGACTGCGGCAAAGATCAATCGCCATGCTCTGGCTCCGACTCGTGCTTCGGCATAGCTGCGTAGGGCTGCTCCACCGCTGTGGATTACTGCGAAGACAAGCAACAGCGCAAGCATCACAAGGCTGCTGTGATGACCTCCAGACGAAATTTGTGCCAAGGGCCCATTGCAATGATTTTTGATTCTGGTGTCTAGGGTTTTCCGATTACAGTTTTTCTGTAGTTGCTGCCTGGCTGGCAGGTCCTTTATGGCCGATCTGCCTTTCACCCTCGATCAGTTGCGTATCCTCCACGCCATCGTGAGTGAGGGCAGCTTCAAGAAAGCAGCGGATAGTCTTTACGTCACCCAGCCGGCGGTGAGCCTGCAGATTCAGAACCTCGAGAAGCAGTTAGAAGTTTCCTTGTTTGATCGAGGTGGTCGAAAGGCTCAACTCACCGAAGCAGGTCACTTGCTACTTAGCTACTGCGAAAGGATTTTGAGTCAGTGCCAGGAAGCATGTCGAGCTCTTGATGATCTTCATGAGCTCAAAGGTGGATCTTTAGTAGTAGGGGCTAGCCAGACGACGGGCACTTATTTGATGCCACGGATGATTGGTTTGTTTCGGCAGAAGTACCCGGATGTAGCTGTGCAGCTGCAAGTGCATAGCACCCGTCGCACCGGCTGGAGTATTGCCAATGGTCAAATTGACCTGGCGATCATTGGTGGTGAGCTCCCTTCGGAGCTCAATGAAATTCTTCAGGTGGTGCCTTACGCCAGTGATGAACTGGCCCTGGTGCTGCCGGTGAAGCATCCCTTGTCAAGGCTCGTGGAACTCACCAAAGAAGATCTTTACCGTCTTGGTTTTATTAGCCTCGACTCTCAGTCCACTACGCGCAAGATGCTTGATCAGTTGCTAGCTCGATCCGGTTTGGATGTGCAGCGCTTACGGATAGAGATGGAGCTCAATTCTCTTGAGGCGATCAAGAATGCTGTTCAGTCAGGCCTCGGAGCAGCATTCCTGCCTGTGGTATCGATCGAGCGTGAACTGACTGCTGGCACTGTGCATAAGCCGGTGGTGGCTGATCTGCAGGTGCGGCGCCAGCTGAAGTTGATCAGCCATCCTGCGCGTTACTGCTCTCGGGCAGCGGAGGCCTTCAGACGAGATGTGCTGCCAGTTTTCGCAAGTGCCGACAGCCCCCTTCGTCAGACCAGGCCCGTTGGTGTTGAGAGCAAAGTTCAGGATTCAACTCAGAACTGATCTGCTTCTGGTGTTACGCCCACAGAATCGTCAGCAACTCCTTTGGTAATGAATTTGTTGTCTCTGATATCGGTTTGGTAGACGCAGCGGACTATGGGTTTATCGCGGATTGAACCGATGTAGGCAAAGGTATTCATGCGTTGCTTGCACTCTCTCACCTGGTTATTGGTGACAGCGCCTTGTTTTTCCAGCACCGTCCAGTTTTCTCGACGAATTACGCATCCAGGCTGCAGGCTGGGCTGGGTGACGAAACTGCTGGAAGGGTTGAGTGTGGTGTACATCTCAACGTCAATGACGAGGGCACTGGCTCCCCATTGCCGGCAGAATTCAGGATCGGGTACAGCCATATCCAGCTGCTGACCGCTAGCAATATTGCCTTGATCGCCCCCAGTGGTGCTAGTTACAGCACTGCCGATGCCAATACCCACAATAAGAACCCCTGCGAGCACAGCGAGGCTGGCTCGATTCAGACGGATTCCGTTACCTCCTGATGGGGGGGGAGGGCCAGAGGGCCCTGAAGGGGAACGGCCCTCGTTGTAACTATCGCCTTCATCGCGGCGGCGGCGGTCGTAGCGATTTGGACGCCTGTCTTCGTAACCGTAGTCATCACGAGGTGATTGGCGGTTGTAACGGGAACGGTTCACAACAGCTCAGGGGTACGAGGTAGCCCCATGGAGTAATTCAGCACACGACACTCAGGGTTGTAGCTTAATTTCCCAGCTTGCAGCAGCTGTCGGATTGTTCCCTCTAGCTCCGAGCCGATTCGTCGCAGGTTGTAGTCGCTTAGCTCAGCTCCTGCATGGGAGTCCACCAATTCTTTGAAGCTTTGCTGCATTTCCTCTATGACCGTTTCGGTCCACAGGAACTCGTTGTCGGGATCGAGATCAAGTGTCAGCTGGTTGGGATCTAGAACGAGATCATGGTTTTCAACCCTGGCTGTGAAGATCCTTATGTGGCGGGTGGTGCACTTCAGCAGGGTCTCGGTCATGGTATGGACTGGTCCGGCAATGGGACCGCTAGAGCAATTGAAGGGATTTTAGGAAGTGCATGGGGGAGGGTTCCTTTTAGGGTTGATGTTCACTGCTTATCAGAAGCATGCGTGTTGCCATCGCAGGGGCAGGTCTAGCTGGTCTCTCCTGTGCCAAATACCTGGTTGATGCAGGACATATCCCAGTGGTTTTTGAGTCCCGAGATGTGCTTGGTGGCAAAGTTGCTGCTTGGAAGGATGAAGACGGTGACTGGTACGAGACCGGCTTACATATCTTTTTTGGGGCTTATCCAAACATGCTCCAGTTGTTCCGTGAATTAGGTATCGAGAAGCGTCTGCAATGGAAAAGTCACTCGATGATTTTCAATCAGCTTGAGGAGCCTGGAAAATACAGCCGATTTGATTTCCCTGATCTACCAGCTCCATTAAATGGCGTGGCTGCCATTTTGAGTAACAACGACATGCTCAGCTGGTCTGAAAAGATTGCATTCGGATTGGGTCTCGTGCCGGCAATGATGCGCGGCCAGAGCTATGTGGAAGAGTGCGATCAATATTCTTGGACGGAATGGCTGAGAATCCACAACATCCCTGAGCGGGTGAATAAGGAGGTTTTCATCGCCATGAGTAAGGCGTTGAATTTTATTGATCCTGATGAGATATCAGCAACTGTTTTATTAACTGCGCTCAACCGATTTCTTCAGGAAAAGGATGGGTCCAGGATGGCTTTTCTTGATGGAGCCCCTCCGGAACGTCTTTGTCAGCCGATGGTGGACCATATTCAGGCTCTTGGCGGTGAGGTTCATCTCAATAGTCCTTTGCGAGAGATCAATCTCAAAGAAGATGGCAGTGTGGCTAGCTTTTTAATCGGTGGCGAGCGGGAGGGTGAGCCCAGGAATGTTCAGGCAGATGCATACGTCAGTGCTCTTCCAGTGGACCCTCTTAAATTGCTGTTGCCGGCCCCGTGGAAGCAGATGGATTTATTCCGCAAACTTGAGGGTTTGCGTGGTGTACCAGTGATCAACATTCATCTCTGGTTCGACCGCAAGCTCACCGATATCGATCACCTGTTGTTCAGTAGGTCACCACTTCTTAGTGTTTACGCTGATATGAGCATTACCTGCAAGGAGTACGAAGATCTAGATCGTTCAATGCTGGAACTAGTCTTTGCGCCAGCCAAGGACTGGATTGGCTGCAGCGATGAGGACATAATCGCTGCCACTTTGGCTGAACTCAAGAAGCTTTTTCCAATGCATTTCACCGGCGAAAAGCAGGCCAAACTGCGTAAGTACAAGGTCATCAAGACACCTCTCTCGGTTTACAAGACCACTCCGGGGTGCCAGAAGCTTCGCCCAAGCCAGGAAACGCCGATTGTCAATTTTTTCCTCGCTGGAGACTTCACAATGCAGCGCTATCTGGCCTCGATGGAGGGTGCAGTGCTTAGCGGCAAGTTGTGTGCAAGCGCCGTGGATGGCAGTGCGGAGAAGTTGTCAACGGCTCAGGCAATTAGCAAGGCGCTCCCCTCCTGACAAATGACTCAGCTAGCGCCGCAGGATTCATCGATTCTTAGTGCTCAAGCTTGCTTGAGTCTTGAAGAGGCCTATGAGACTTGTCGGCAGGAGACAGCTCAATGGGCGAAAACCTTCTACCTCGGCACCATGCTGTTGCCTCCCATCAAGCGCAGAGCGATTTGGGCTATCTATGTGTGGTGTCGGCGTACAGATGAGCTGATGGATAGCTCGGAAGCTCAGATGCGCCCTGTTTCGGAACTGGCAAATCGTCTAGATCAATGGGAAGAACGCACTAGAGCAATGTTTGCTGGTCAGGTGCGCAATGGTTTGGATTTGGTCATGGCAGACACCCTGAAACGTTTCCCTCAGTCGATACAGCCTTATCTAGACATGATTGAGGGGCAACGCATGGATCTGAATCAACATCGATACGCCACTTTTGAGCAGCTAGAGCTCTATTGCTATCGAGTGGCTGGCACTGTTGGCCTGATGACTCAGCACGTAATGGGCCTTGATCCTGCTTACACAACAGCGCCTTGGAGTTCCTCTCCAGAGACATCTGATGCTGCTATTGCTTTGGGTATTGCTAATCAGCTCACCAATATTCTTCGCGATGTAGGTGAGGATCGTGGTCGTGGACGTATCTACATTCCCCAGGAAGATCTCGAACGCTTTGGCTATTCAGAAGCAGACTTGATGGCTGGAAGATTGAATAGTGCCTGGAAGGAGTTGATGGCATTTCAACTGCAGCGTGCCAGGGATTGGTTCGCCCGTTCGGAAGCTGGGGTGCGCTGGCTTTCTAAAGATGCTCGTTGGCCAGTATGGGCTTCATTGCGTCTCTATAGGGGAATACTTGATTCAATCGAACGCCTTGATTATGACGTGTTCAATAATCGGGCATATGTAAACCGTTGGACGAAGTTGATTGATCTCCCTCTTTCATATCTGATTGCCCAGGCGCGTTGAGCTTGGGCAATCAGTAGCTAATTAAAAACATGCTTCAAACGGCTGTTTTTTGATTGGCGAGGAGATCCTTAAGTTTTGAAAGTTCTCCAGCCCAACGAGGATCAGGTGCTGCTTCGGTAGGAGCATCACTATGTACAACTTTGTTAGCTGATTTACGGGCTGATCCTGGGGCATTGTTGCCAGCACTTTGCCCATTGCGGCGTGAACCACCACCGGATCCCTCGTTTGAATTACGTCGCTCAGAACGCTCCACTCTCAATTTGTTGCCGTTGAATTCTCGGCCGTTGAACTGTTCAATTACTTCATTAGCGACCTTCTCATCATCGACATTGGCGAAGCCAAATCCACGACAGCCACCTGTTTCTCGATCAAGAACTGCCTTGAAGCGAATACCGTCTCCCACAACTGCTAGCTGTGTTTCCAGCTCTTTGCTTTCAAAAGTTTGCGGCAAATTGCCGATGTAAAGGCGGACGCTCATGAAAAAAGAGGGGAGTGGAAAGAGGGAGTGGGGAAAGGATGTGGATCAGGTCGATCGATGTCCTTATTGCAAGTGCAGTTAATCACAGCAAGGTTTGTTTTTGCTTCCACCAGTGACTTGCTTCATGCAAGGCTTGCTCTTGATTGTGCAAACGACCAAAGGCTCGTTCTTGGCAGAGGTGGCGGAGTAGATCACCCAGAGTTCGACCTTTAGGGAGATTAAGGCTCTTTTGTAGTAAATGACCATCTACTGGAGAAGATGGGTGGAAAAGAGGATCATTGGGGTTGCGCCAGCGCTTAAGCCATTGCAGTTGGCTGTCTAGAGGTAGCTGCAGGATTAGGGCTGGGAGATCTTTTTCTAGATCTAGGTGTAATTGCATTCGATCAACTTCGGCCAGGTTTGCAAATGCCTTGCCGTCGTTGTGGTTTTGCCAATGCCGCAGGAATTCACAGCGCTGGCGTTGTCTTTTGCTGAAGCGCAATTGGAACAGCCCTTCATCGCTGAGTAGATATGTCAGACGAGCGAGGGGGAGTGCCAGTTTTTGTTCTAAAGGGGTTAGGGCTTTGGCATCCTCATTGCAGGGTGGTGGTTGGCTGATTATTGCGCTGGTGTTTTGCCATGAATTCAGCAGGCCAGTGCTTGGCAGCAGCGTTAGCACTTCATCGGCCCAGGGCGCATTTGCGATGCGTTGAAGTTCCGCTTGGATCCTTTCAGGGGCGGCTTGAGGCAGAAGTTTGTGGTGGCGATGTATCAATGCCCAGGTTTGGGCTTCCGCGGTTAGCTGCAGTTCGGCCATCAGACGCAAACCACGCAGCAACCTGAGGGGATCGTCGAGCAGGTTCTGCTCGTGAACCACCACAAGTTTTTTTTGCTGTAGATCACTTAGCCCGCCCGTCGGATCCACTAATCGAGGTATGGCTTCGAGGGTGAGGGCGATTGCATTGAGACGGAAATCTCGGCGCCAGAGGTCCTCCTCAAGGTTGGCTCCCTCCTGGGCGGCAAGGTCGATGGTCCAACCTTCAATCACCAAGCGCGCAATGTCGCGCTTGCTATCCAGCACAACACATCTGCCTCCAAGTGTTCTGGCCAAGTTGTTGCTGAGTTCTATAGCTCTCTCTGGAACTATTAGGTCAAGGTCAGGGTGCTTCTGGAGTCGGCCGATTAGGCCATCACGAACGGCACCTCCGACAAGGACCGTTCCAGTTGGTAATTCTTGAACTGATAGTGGCCATCGATCAGTATTCAGTTGTTTCCAAAGGGCCTGTGCCCAGACAATGGGATCGCCCTCCAGAATGGGTGCAGAAGAGTTTGAGGAGGGCATGTGCATCTGTGTGGACTGCCGCTGGGTCGATCGTTGCCAGGCCTATCACGCGGTAGAGCGGCAGCACGGGGTTGCTCATCTCAATGCAATGCCTGATCTTGAGCCCAAGAATCCGAGCATCCATATCAGTGTGCTTGATTTGCCTGGCGGCTCGACAGGTGTGGAATGGGATGTGCGTAGTTGCGGTAGCTTCCTTGTAGATCATGGGCGCTGGCAGCGATTTTCTCCGGGGAAGGAATTGCCGCGATGACCGCTCAGGCGATTTCAACTCTGGGAGAGGAGCAGGCTTATCTGCTTTTGGCACTTCATAGTTCTTCTGAAACCCTTGGAGTTGCTGTTCTCGATTGCCGCGATCCCAAGGCAAGTTTGCGTAGCAATACCTTCCCGATAGGACGCGGGCTCTCCAATAGTTTGCTTAATTGCGTCGAAGAGCTTTTGCCAGCAGCATCTTGGCCGCATCTGGCTCGCTTGGCGGTCGCCACAGGGCCTGGTGGATTTACCGGCACACGTTTAACCGTTGTCATGGCAAGAACTCTGGCTCAGCAGCTTGGTTGTTCTCTTGATGGGGTAAGTAGTTTTGCTTTGATGGCTCCTCGATTGGCCATTGCGCTCAGCCCAGAGCAGATGCAAAAGCCGTTTTGGATCGTGAAACCCATGCGGCGGAGGGGGACTGTGGCTGGTTGCTATCAGTTGCAAATGGCTGCAGAAGAGGGCCCTGCTCTTACTGCCGTTGAGTTGGCAACACCCCATTTATTGGCTGATGGTATTGAGGTTTCCCCTGCTCTTCATGCTCAAGATGATGTTGCTAAGGATGTGGAGCATTTATTGGAGCTCTGCGCAGCCGCTCATCGTCTCGGCCAACTAGGGCCCTGGACGGAGGCTCTTCCTCTCTACCCCACATCTCCGGTGGATCTGAGCGGATGAGATGGTTTCGTCCTGGAGTGATTGCCGTAGGAGGACTGTTGTTTTGGCTGATTGCTGCCGGACCTCTTCGTCCCTATAGGCATGCACTAATTAACCGGAACCCTCCTCAGTTGATCTTGGTGCTGGGAGGAGATGTTGATCGTGAGCATATTGGGGTTCGATTGGCCAGGGATTTGAGTTTGCCTCTGATCGTTAGTGGTGGCAGCAACCAGGAGTATGCGCAGTGGTTGCTGCGTGAGGCGGGTATCCCTTTGAGTCAGGTTCAGCTCGATTACCGCGCCAAAGACACTCTTGGTAATTTCACATCTCTTGTTGATGAATTGCACCTTCAGGGCATTCAGCATGTCTTACTAGTTACCAGTGAGGACCATCTGCCGCGTTCTATGGCCGTGGGTCATGTTGTTGCCGGTAGCAGGGGTATTCGCCTTACAGGCATCCCTGTTTCTTGTGCGGAAAACTGTCAGGAGGAGGGGTGGGAAAAGCGGATCGGCGATTGGCTAAGGGCTTGGGCCTGGGTGGCTACTGGTCGGGATTTTAAGTATTGGGCCCAACGGCATTGGTCAGAGGGCTTCAGCGATGAGAGTGTGGGGGGAGGCTCTTTTCGGCCGAGTTCACCAGCCCTTGATCCAGCAAGCTATTGATTCGCCGTTGAAGTTCCGCTGTGGTGGCTTCTAGGTCGGGCTTGCGACGGCTGGAAGGAGCGGGGATGGGCTCTCCGATGCGAAGCTGTATCCGCACTAGTCGTAGCCAGCGACCACCTGTGCCAAGGGCACGGTGGCTATTGATGATTGCTACTGGAAGCAGAGGTGCATCGCTGCGAGCAGCCAGCAGGGCGGCGCCAGGCATTGGTGCATTTACCCGGCCATTGGCCTGGCGAGTGCCATCCAAGAACACTCCTATAGCCCAACCTTCGCTTAGTCGAGCGGTGGCCATGCGGATGGCCTCTCTATCACTGGCGCCCCTTTTTACGGGGTAAGCACCACAGGCACGGATGATTGCGCCTAACAGGGGGATACGGAAAAGTTCTGCCTTGGCCATGAAGGCTACGGGGCGTCCCAATGCATGGCCTAGCAGGGGAGGGTCGAGCTGAGAGCCGTGATTGGCTACGACCACGACAGCGCCCTGGCTAGGTACATTTTCGTTGCCGTAGGTGCGTCCCCTAAAGAGACCACGGAAGAGGGGAAATACCAGTAGGTGGCTTACGATTCGGTAGGTGATACTTGGCCGAGGTGTTTTCAGCACCTGCATGTTTGTGCTCGAAAGAGGGCTTGCTTGGGCCAAAATTCAAATCCCCAGGTCTTCAGCACTAGCCAGTTGGTTGGTGGCTACTCCTTCTAGAGAACGCTTCACTAGTCCACTGAGCACATTGCCAGGGCCGATCTCGACCACTGTTTTGATCCCTTGATTGGTCATGGTGTCCATGGTTTCGCGCCAGCGGACACCTGTAGTCATCTGCTGTTTGAGCCTTTGCTTGAGCAGACTGGCATCGCAGCTGGGGGTTGGGTCGACATTGCTGAGCACGGGAACACTGGCGTCCTTGAAAGTCACCTGATCAAGTTCAGCGGCAAATGCTGTGGCGGCATCAGCCATGAATGGCGAATGGAAAGCCCCTGAGACCGGCAAAGGAATCGCTCGCTTGCAGGTTAGCTGGCTGCTTAGCTGAGCGACAGCCTCAGGTGTGCCCGATAAAACCACCTGTGCTGCACTGTTGTCATTAGCAATCACTACGCCTTCTGTTGCTGCTACAAGGTCATCTAGTTGGTTGCGGTCGAAGCCCAATACGGCCGTCATCGCGCCACCACCGGCGGCAGCCATTAGCTCAGAACGGCGAAGGAGAAGTTTTAGCGCTGTGCTCACGTCAAAAACGTCAGCCGCGTATAGAGCTATAAGTTCACCAAGGCTGTGACCTGCCATCAAGGAAGCTTGCCTTCCCTGTCTGCGGAGTTCATCTACTAATAATGACTCCACTACAAATAGTGCGGGTTGAGTATTTCGGGTGTCATTTAGGTCGGCTGGATCAGTATCGGCCTGACAGGTGCCACGACAAATGGCCAATAAGTCACGCTGCATTAGTTGAGAGGCGAAGGCAAAGCGCTCTTCGGCATCGGCAAGGCTGAGGATCGGATCAGCCATGCCCAGCTTCTGTGAGCCCTGACCAGGGAACACCCAGGCGATCGTCATCTGAAATGCTGCAGCGATGTAGGCGGAGCCTACGCGGAGCCTTGCCAGCGGATTAATGCTGCCCCCCAGCTGAGGCCAGCCCCGAAACCACTGCTTGCAATCAGTTGACCCGGTTTAATTCTGCCGTCTTGCACTGCCTCATCGAGCATTAGCGGGATGGTGGCCGCCGATGTGTTGCCGTACTCCGCAAGGTTGCTGAGCACTTTTGCTTGCGGAATCTCGAATCGATTCGCCACAGCATCGAGGATGCGCTGGTTTGCTTGATGAAGCAGCAGCCAGTCCAGTGATTCTGGGTTTGTGTTGGTCGCTGCAAGCAGGCTCTGAAGGATTGAGGGCACTTCTCGGACAGCGAATTTGTAGACCTCTTGTCCATTCATCTGGATTGGCTTAAAGCCTCCTTGTTGATGGCTATTGCCTGATACCAGGGATAAATAATTCTGAACTTGAGGCAGGTTGAGGCAGTTACCGCGGCTGCCGTCTGATTTGAGCTGGAAGCCCAGAAGTCCATTCTGATTTGGGCTAGTGGCTTCTAAAGCAACAGCTCCCGCTGCATCGCCAAACAGCACACAACTGCGGCGATCATCCCAGTCGACCCAGCGGCTTAGCTGGTCTGCACCGATCACGAGTGCTCTACGCATCGCACCGGTACGTAGAAACTGGGCAGCAGTGACCAGAGCGAAAAGGAAACCACTGCAGGCGGCTGTCAGGTCAAAAGCCACCGCTTGTTTTGCTCCTAAAAGTGCTTGTAGTTGTGGTGCCGAACCGAATAGATCATCAGGGGTAGATGTGGCCAGGAGGATCAGGTCAATACTTTCTGGTTCCCAGCCAGCCATTGTCATGGCACTTGTTGCAGCTTGATGGCTTAGTCCGGTGAGTGTCTGATCCGGTCCGATGACGCGGCGTGAACCGATGCCTGTTCGGTCGCGGATCCATGCATCGCTTGTATCAACCCTTTGGCCGAGCTGGTCGTTGCTAATTCGTTGGGTTGGTGTGGCGCTACCGCAGCCCACTAGAGCTACTCCACCAACAATTGTGGACGTTTCAGCCAAGGGGCAAGTGGTCCTAGGTGGCGTCAGTCAATCACAGCGTTTACTGGGAAGTGGTTTTAGGCACTTACAACAGCAGGTTTTTGTAGTTGGGCCAGATCTTCCATGACGTTATGGCTTGCTGCGGAGTGGGCCAATCGCAGTGCGCTAACTACTGATAGGGCCTTGCTGCTGCCATGACCGATCACACAGATACCGTTTACACCAAGCAAAAGTGCTCCGCCATGTTCTGCATGGTCGAGGCGTTTCTTGATTCGCTTGAGGTTGCTGCGTAGGAACGCAGAGCCGACTTTGCCTCGTCTGCCCCGTGGTAACTCTGCTCGCAATACATCAAGCAGCACACTGCCAACAGATTCAAGGAATTTCAGGATCACATTGCCGGTGAAGCCATCGCATACCACCACGTCGAAAGCACCTGAGAGAACGTCTCTGCCCTCACAGTTTCCCGCGAAATGAAGGCGTTTTTCTTGGCTTAGTAACTCATGAGTGCGCAGGGCTAGATCGTTGCCTTTGCATTCTTCTTCGCCAATGTTTAAAAGCCCGATTCTTGGTTGATTTACTTGAAGAACATCGCGGGAGTAGATATTGCCAAGCAGAGCGAATTGGTGCAGGTAGGTGGGCTTGCAATCCATATTTGCGCCTACATCCAGCACCAGCACAGGTTGTCCAGGATCCTTCGTTGGGAATAGAGCCCCTATAGCGGGACGGTCGATTCCTGCTAAGCGCCCGAGCCGGAAGATGGCTGAGGCCATCATGGCTCCGGAATTGCCAGCGGAATACATCGCTAGAGCTTCGCCCTTTTTTACTAGGTCCATGGTCAGGTTGATGCTTGCGTCACGTTTGCGGCGAACCACAGTGGCCTCTTCATTCATGGCCACAGAGGGACCGCTTGCGACAAGCTCAAGATTGCCGCAGGCCGTTGCCTGGTTGAAGCGGTCGGTGAGACCCATGGCTTCAGCAGCTGCTAGCACTTTCTTGGTTTCTCCTACGAACTTGATGCGTAGGGGAAGTCTTTGGATGGCTTTTAGACAGCCATCAAGAATGGGGCCAGGAGCTTGGTCTCCGCCCATGCCATCAACGGCCACCCAAAGTCGTTCGCTGTCATTGATTGCCTCTGGAGTAGCACTGTTCTCGCCACCTTGTAGTCGCCTTAGGGGGTCAAAGACCAGTGGTTGAAGCATGCTTCCGGCCATTGATCCGGCATTTGACACCACAGACCCGGCACTGGAAACAACACTTCCGGCTACGTTCCCGGCGGCGGAAGCAGAGTTGGTGGCAGTTCCTACGAGGCTAGTGACTGCTGTGTTGCGGCGATACCAGATAACCAGATGCCGAATGGCTCTGGGGCGGTTGGTCTTGCTCCTTGACCCTGAGGCCAAGGAGGGATCAGAGTCCTTCGGGGGCAATGGAGTCGATGATGCGCTGGAACAAATAGCCGGTGCCCCGAGCTGTAAGTATCAGCTCGGGGTTGGCCGGATCATCTTCCAGTTTGGATCGAAGACGTGAAATATGAACATCAACCACCCGGGTATCGACATGTCTTTCAGGTGTATAACCCCAAACTTCTTTGAGGATTTCGCCACGGCTGAACGGTTCCCCTGAGCGGCTGACCAGTAGCTCAAGCAGGCTGAATTCCATACCGGTGAGACGAATCCGTTCAGCCCCCCGGAAAACCTGGCGTTTATTGGTGTCTATTCTTAGCTCAGCAACTTGAATGACCCCTGAATTGGGGATGCCTGCAACGTGCTCTTTCTCAACCCTTCGAAGTACGCAGCGAATGCGTGCTTCGAGTTCCTTAGGGCTGAAGGGTTTGACGACGTAATCGTCTGCACCTAGCTCAAGCCCAGTAATTCTGTCAGCGACATCACCCAGAGCAGTAAGCATCACGATCGGCACATCCGATTCCTTGCGCAGCTCTTGACAGACGCCATAGCCATCAAGCTTTGGCATCATCACATCGAGTACAACAAGATCAGGCTCGCAATTGCGGAAGGTGGCGAGGGCTTCGTTGCCGTCACATGCTGTGAGCACTTGATAGCCAATCATCGAAAGTCGGGTTTCGAGGATCCTGCGAATGCTTGCCTCATCGTCGACCACGAGGATCGTTTCTTTTGATGGGCTGGTGGCCGTCATGTTGGCTTTGGCGGCGGCAATGAATGAATCTTAGATAAGAGCCATTAAGGTTCGCAAACCTTTTAGTTCATCTAAAGCTAATTTTCTTTACGGATCTTCGTGGTACGCACTACCTCTGTATACGTCTGCCAGAGCTGTGGCGCTCAGACCAGCCAGTTTTTTGGCCGCTGTGCCAGTTGCGGTAACTGGAATTCTCTGGTTGAACAGCTCTCTCGTACAACAGATGGTCGCCGCCGTGGCACTGATGTGGATCCGCTCGGGGAGCCAGTTGCTATTCGTTCGACGACGATGGCTTTGCTCGGGGATAACCCCCTGCAGCGCCTGGCTAGTGGATATGAGGAATTTGACCGGGTGCTGGGGGGCGGTCTTGTGCCTGGATCTCTGGTGTTGGTTGGGGGTGAGCCTGGTATTGGCAAGAGCACGCTGCTTTTGCAGAGCGCCGCGGCTATGGCACTTCAGCACTCTGTGCTTTATGTGAGTGCAGAAGAGTCTGCCCAGCAGGTGAAGTTGCGTTGGCAGCGTCTTGAGGGTGCCGATTCAGGTCTGCAGCTATTGGCGGAAACAGATCTCGATTTGGTGCTCAAAGAACTAGAGGCGCTGCGGCCTGCTGTAGTGATTATTGACAGCATCCAGGCTTTGCATGATGGGGAGCTTTCCAGTGCTCCTGGTTCAGTCGCTCAGGTGCGTGAGTGTGCGGCAGCTTTGCAGCGTTTAGCTAAGCGACAAGAAACTGCGTTAGTGCTGGTGGGCCATGTGACTAAGGAAGGGATGCTGGCTGGCCCCAAGGTGCTCGAGCATCTTGTTGATGCTGTTCTCACTTTTGAGGGAGATCAGTTTGCTAGTCATCGACTTCTGCGGGCCGTAAAAAACCGTTTCGGTGCCACTCACGAGTTAGGTGTATTCGAGATGCAGGCGAAGGGATTGGTTGAAGTAAATAACCCCAGCGAACTCTTTATTAATGGTGAGATTGCCTCGGGTGTGGCCACCATCGTGGCTTGTGAAGGGACTCGTTCCTTGGTGGTAGACCTGCAGGCCTTGGTGAGTGTGACTAGTTATGCCAGCCCACGTCGAACCGCTACCGGAGTTGGCACCAACCGCCTGCACCAGATCCTGGCTGTATTGGAGAAGCACATGGGTTTGCCGTTGTCGCGCTACGACTGTTATCTGGCAGTTGCTGGTGGTCTGGCGGTTGAGGAGCCGGCCGCTGATTTAGGTGTCGCCGCTGCAGTTGTCTCCAGTTTTCGCGATCTCACCTTGCCAAAACGCACGGTTTTGCTTGGCGAGTTGGGTCTAGGAGGGCAGCTTCGTCCAGTAGGGCAGCTTGCACAGCGCCTTCAGGAAGCAGTTCGCTTAGGTTTCGAACGCGCTGTAGTTCCACGTGGTAGTGCTCTGGGCCCTCTCGGCGAGGGATTGGAGTTGGAGTTATTGGAGGCGGCGAGTGTTACAGAGGCTCTGGTAATGGCCTTAGGTGTTAATCCAGCTGATGATGAGTTTTGAGTTTTCATCTGCTGCAGACAGACAACTGTCCAAACTGTTTATATAGCCGAGAATCAAGTTATAGCTTTAAAGTCCTGACTTTAGAAGTAGACGTCTATGTTGCTGCGGCCAGTTGTTTTTAGCCAGTTCTCAATATCTAGATAGCCACCGGGATAGAGCCTTACTGCTTGAGTCCATACCTCAGCAGCCTGGTCGAATAAGCGATCAGCTTCATCTTGAAGACCAGCTTCTTGAGCCGTGCGACCACGCTTTTCGTAAATCAAGCCCATGTTTTTTAGGCACGAGGGTTGATTGGAGTTCTGGTCAAGCGCCTTCTGATATGTCTCAAGAGCGAGATCTTCGTCTCCGTTGCTCATATAAATGATCGCTATGTTCTTGAGGGTTTCGCTTCGGTCGAAGGGACTTTCCTCGAGCTTCAGGCTCTCTTCGTAGTTTTCCAGCGCCTCTGCATAGTCTCCGGCATTCTGGGCTGACAGTCCATCACGGTAATAAACATAGGCTCTCTTGGCCTTGTCATTGATTGGCATCATCTTCACGATCAGATCTGCCATGACCGTGAAGGTCTTGTCTATGAAATTGTCTTTGTTCTGGGTGCGGGGCACGGCGGGACTAAAGCAATAACAACATTATTCTCGCCGCATTCTGACAAGATTGTTTTGAGTCCCTGTTTTCATCGTTGAACTGATGTCATGGCATGGGTTTTCTTTGCTGATCTTCACTAGCGTGCGGTGGCCTTTCACTGATCCGTGAGCCGCAGCGATCTGCCATCTGGTCATCAATCCGTCTCACTTGAGGTGGAGGGGATGAAGTGTGGCGGCTGTGTTCGGTCCGTGGAGCAAATTTTGCTGGAACAGCCAAATGTGGCTAATGCCAGTGTGAATTTGGTAACACGCACTGCTTGGCTGGATTTGCAGGCTTCGGATCAGTCTCTTCAGCCGATCTTGGCCGCTTTGGCAGCTCGTGGCTTTTCTGCCCGGCCAAGAGATACGACCCCATTAAAGGAATCAACTGCTTCAGCGGGTGATTCCCTTGGCGTTTGGTGGCATCAGTGGCGACAGCTGATGGTCGCCTTGGTGTTGTTATTGCTTTCGGTTTTGGGCCACCTTGATGAAGGTGGGCATCTTCAATTGCCCATTCTGGGGGAATTGCCTTTCCATGCCGGATTGGCCACGGTTGCCTTGTTGGGCCCTGGTCGACCAATCCTGATTGGCGGAGCTCGGGCTGCTATTTCCTTCACTCCCACCATGGACACATTGGTGGGTCTGGGGGTGAGTAGCGCCTACTTGGCGAGTTTGGTGGCCCTGATTTGGCCTGCAGTGGGTTGGCCCTGTTTCTTCAATGAGCCTGTGATGTTGCTCGGGTTTGTTTTGTTGGGGCGTTTTCTTGAGGGGCGTGCCCGTTTCCGCACAGGTAGGGCTCTCAAGCAATTGGCTCAGTTGCAACCCGACACGGCCAGGTTGATTGACGCCAATGGGATTATCCATGAGGTAAGAGTTGGTGCGCTTAGACCTGGCGAGAGAGTGCAGCTTCTAGCTGGAGATCGCATCCCTGTTGATGGCATCGTGCTGGAGGGACATTCAGCTGTGGACGTCTCTAGCCTCACTGGCGAGCCCTTGCCTTTGGAGGCTGCTCCAGGTACGGAGCTGACTTCAGGCAGCCTCAACCTTGAAGCCACCTTGACGCTTGAGGTGCGACGCGTTGGCTCCGAGACAGCCCTGGCACGAATCATCACTTTGGTGGAACAGGCCCAGGCGCGTAAGGCACCGATTCAAGGCCTTGCTGATCAGGTAGCAGGACGCTTTTGTTACGGCGTTGTCAGCCTGGCTTTAGCAACCTTTCTGTTTTGGTGGCAGTTAGGTACTCGTATTTGGCCTCAGGTGCTGCATGCTTCGGGTCAGGGGTTGGTGCATGGCTATGGACATGGACTGCATGCACCGCTTGGCGGTGGAGCTGAAACTTCGTTGGGACTTGCCTTGCAGCTTGCCATTGCTGTTCTAGTGGTGGCCTGTCCTTGTGCATTGGGGCTGGCAACTCCCACTGTTATCACAGTTGCCTCAGGTCAGGCGGCCAGACGCGGTTGGTTATTCCGCGGTGGGGATGTGATTGAAATGGCTGCATCTCTGCGGCAGGTTGTCTTCGATAAAACTGGCACCCTCACCCTTGGCCGCCCTTTGGTGGCAGCGATTCTTGGCAGTGATAAGCCTGATCAGCTTTTGCAGTTAGCTGCAAGTCTTGAGCAAAATAGCCGCCATCCTTTGGCCCATGCTGTTCTGCAAGAGGCGCAGCGCCATCGTTTGGCGTTATTGCCTACCTTGGCAACTCGCACTTATCCAGGTGCTGGCCTGGCAGGTGAGATCGAAGGAGTAGAAGGAACGGTGCGCGTTGGCACTCCGGAATGGCTGCTGGCTGAAGGGGTCCATTGGAGTGCGGAGCTTCAGGCTGATGTTGATCAGGCGTCTCTTCTGGGGCAATCGGTTGTAGCTGTGGCTCAAGGGGAATCCCCCTTGGGTCTAGTGGCTATTGATGATCGGCTCCGGCCTGATGCAGCGATTGCCTTAGATCGTTTAAGGGAGCAGGGAATGACTCTGGCCATGCTCAGTGGTGATAGACGTCAGTCGGTGGAACGCTTGGGA
>Ga0208894_1000362_pt1 | contig 34979 bp, 42 predicted proteins | sample ETNtaG_12_FD_185752 | JGI IMG/M metagenome (GOLD analysis project Ga0208894, IMG submission 185752) | Marine microbial and viral communities from oxygen minimum zone, Eastern Pacific Ocean - ETNP201306SV49 (SPAdes) (version 2) | ecosystem: Environmental > Aquatic > Marine > Oceanic ...
AGCATACCAGGTAAAGCAGAATCAACTAGACTTACCTGGGTATTTGGTTCTGCACCAAATTTTGTTGAAGAAGAAGAAAACAGTTTTGATTTTGATAAAACCTGGGCATGTACTTCCAAACCAATAATCACTTCCCATTTATTCTTCTCTCCTTTTATAAAATAATCAAATTTTTTTTCCGTCATTATTTCCACCATGCTTTTATATTTCTTTTAAAATTCATTCTTTTTTGCAAAGCTAAAGACAAATTTAATATCATTTGTTCATCAAAAGGCCTGCCTATTAACTGGAGGCCTAGAGGTAAATTATTTTTATCATATCCTGAAGGTATGGAGATCGCTGGTAAGCCTGCCAGGTTAACAGGTACGGTAAATATATCATTCAAGTACATAGATACCGGATCATTTTTTTTTTCTCCCATTTTGAATGCCGAACTTGGCGTTGATGGTGTTAATATGGCATCAACATTATTGAAAGCCTTATCAAAATCTTCTTTTATTAACTTCCTAACTTTTTGTGCTTTTAGATAATAAGCATCATAATAACCAGATGACAAAACATACGTTCCAATGAGAATTCTTCTTTTTACCTCGTCACCAAATCCTTCTGATCTGGTATTTTCATACATCTCGATTAAATTGTTACCTTTCGATCTATGGCCATACTTTACACCATCATACCTGGCTAAATTTGATGATGCTTCTGCTGGGGCTACAATATAGTAAGTCGGAAGCGCATACATTGTATGCGGTAGCGAAATGTTCTTTATAACTACACCAGCATCTTTTAAAAAATCTATTCCTTTTTTCCAAAGTTTATCTATTTCGGTAGGCATATTTTCAACTCTATATTCTTTTGGAATGCCAATTGTTAAATTATTTACTTTTTCTGTTAAGTTTGAACTAAAATTATTAACTTTTATATTTATTGATGTAGAATCCTTAGGATCATAACCTGACATAGCCTGGAGTAATAAAGCACAGTCTTCAACAGTTTTTGTCAATGGACCAGCTTGATCTAGTGATGATGCAAAAGCCACAATCCCCCATCTTGAACATCTTCCATAGGTAGGTTTCAAACCGACTGTTCCTGTGAAAGATGCGGGTTGTCTAATAGAACCTCCCGTATCAGTTCCGATAGTTGCTGGAGTAAGATTAGCTGCTAAAGCCGAAGCAGAACCACCCGATGATCCACCTGGAACTATTTTGTCACCAAATGGATTTGTAACATTTCCAAAAAAACTTGTTTCATTAGATGAGCCCATTGCAAATTCATCACAATTTAATTTACCTAGCAAAAAAGCTCCTTCCAACCATAATTTATTTGTAACTGTAGATTCGTATGTAGGTAGAAAATTATTTAAAATTTTACTGCCAGCAGTAGTTTTGACATCTTTAGTACAAAACATATCCTTAACAGCAATAGGAATGCCCGGTAACAAGCCCTTGGGTATGTTCTTTTTGTCAAAATTTTTTGCTGACACTAAAGCTTCATCAAAACATTTTGTAATATATGTGTTTAGTTTGTCTGAACTTTCGGCGTTTTTTATAAATGATTTTGTAACTTCTTCGGAGGTAAAATCTTTATTTTTTATTCCGTTAACTAAATCAACAATTGAAAAATTTGTTAAATCAGTCATTTTATTCCACCACCTTAGGAACTACGAAAAATTCGTCGGATTTTTCAGGTGAATTTTTTAAAATTTGTTCTCTTATCTTGCCTTCTAGTATTTCATCTTTTCTATACTTAAGAGAAGCATCTATTATAGATGTTAAAGGCTTGATATCGTCTGTATTTAACTTATTAAGTTTTTCGATAAATTTAATTATGGACGAAAGATCTTTAGACAAATTATCAATTTTTTTATCATCTAGAGAAATTCTAGCTAATTTTGATATGTGTTTTATCGTTTCTTTATCTATTGACATTTGAGATTATTGGCAAATAAGTAGAAATTATCATTTAAGATGAAAACATACAATATACTGAGTATAGACGAATTTAAAAAGAATATAACGATTAATTCTAGACTACTAGGAATTGATCCTGGAAAAAAAAATATCGGACTAGCTATTTGTGATGAAAATAAAGCGGTTGCCACCCCATTCAAAACTCTAATAAAAAACAGCTTTGAATCTCTATTTAAGGAAATTGACAAAATTATCCAAGAAAATGAAATAAAGGGAATCGTTATAGGAAATCCAGTTAATATGGATGGTTCTTTAGGAAGATCAGCTCAATCATCCATGGATTTTGCAAAAAATTTATCAAGAAATATTACAATACCAATCACATTGTGGGATGAAAGACTTTCAAGTGAAGCTGCTTTTAAAATGACCAAAGATTTAAATACTAATGTTACAAGACAGATCAATAATTTAGACAAAAATTCAGCTGCATTTATACTTCAAGGAGCCATAGATTATTTAACTAATTAATAATTTACTTGCACAAGTCAATAGAAGGCACTATAGAGTTTCTTTTAATGGCTGTAATTAAAGAATTTAAAGCTGTTAAAGTCAGTCAAAATCACCTTTTAGGTATCCAAGATATTTCTTTTTCGGAAGTTTCTTACATTCTAGATGAAGCAAAAACTTTTATAAAATTAAACAAAAGTACCTCAAAAAAAACTAATATTTTAAGAGGAAAAACTCAAATTAACTTATTTTTTGAACCTTCCACAAGAACACAAAGTTCTTTTGAATTAGCTGGAAAGAGACTTGGAGCAGATGTTATGTCAATGAACATTGTTAACTCAGCTATTAAAAAAGGAGAAACCCTAATTGATACAGCGATGACATTAAATGCAATGCATCCCGATGTTATTGTTGTAAGACATCAAGATTCCGGCGCACCTAATTTATTATCACAAAAAGTAAACTGCTCCGTAATTAACGCTGGTGATGGTAGAAGAGAGCACCCAACGCAGGCTCTGCTTGATGCACTAACTATAATTAATAGAAAAGGTAAAGTTGAAGGATTAAAAGTAGCTATTTGCGGAGACATTTTACATTCGAGAGTTGCTAGATCAAATATTTATTTAATGAATATGTTGGGCGCTGAAATCAACGTTGTGGCACCCAGAACTTTACTTCCTCATTCTGTTGAACGGTTGGGAGTAAACGTTTTTACTGATATGAAAAGAGGGCTAGATAATTGTGATATTGTAATGATGTTAAGATTACAAAATGAAAGAATGCAAGGATCTTTTTTACCCTCTGCCAGAGAATATTATGAATACTTTGGTTTAACGCCTGATAAAATGATATTGGCGAAAAAAGATGCTTTAATAATGCATCCTGGTCCAATGAATAGAGGTGTTGAGATTGATACTAATCTGGCAGACGATATTAATAAAAGCGTAATAAGAGAACAAGTGGAACTGGGTGTCGCAGTAAGAATGGCCTGCCTTAAAATTTATTGCAAAAAAACATAATGAAAGAAAAATATTTAATAAACGCAAGAATAATTGACCCTAATAATCAAATGGATGAAATTGGAGGTCTGATCATTGATGTTAATGGCAAAATTCAAGCTGTTGGAAAAAATGTTGCAAATGGAAATTTGCCTACTGAAGCAGAAAAAATAGACCTAGAAAAGCAAGTTTTAATACCTGGCGTAGTTGATATGAGAGTTTTTGTTGGGGAACCAGGATATGAATATAAAGAAAATTTTAGAACTTTAAGTAATGCTGCGTTATCAGGTGGTGTCACTTCCGTCGTTTCAATGCCAAATACTACACCGGTGATCGATAATGTCTCTATGGTAGATTTTCTAAAACGAAGAGGAAGAGATAAATCGAAAATAAATATTTTTCCTGCAGCTAGCCTGACAAGAAACACTGAAGGTACACAAATGACTGAATTTGGACTTCTTAGAAGAAAAGGAATAATTGCTTTTACAGATGGACTTAAAACGGTTCAAGACCCTCAAGTTATGACGAGAATAATGAATTATGCCGGAGAATCCGATGCTTTAATTATGCAACATGCAGAGGATAATATTTTGTCAGCTGGTGGATTAATTAATGAAGGAGAGATTTCGACTAGACTTGGTTTAAAAGGAATACCCTTTCTAGCAGAAAAAATTATAGTGGAAAGAGATTTATCCATTCTTGAGGAATATCAATGTAAATACCATATTTCTCAAATATCTTCTGAAAAAACTATATCCGTGATCAAAAGAGCTAAAGAAGAAGGTAAAATCTTCTCAACAGGAGTTTCCATAAATAATTTATCTTTAAATGAAAACGATATTGGTGACTTTAAGACGTTTTTAAAACTTTCTCCTCCACTTAGAACTGAAGAAGACCGATTATCATTAATTAATGCTATTGGCGAAGGATTAATTGAAGTTATAGTCTCTGACCACAAGCCAGAAGACGAAGAATCTAAAAGATTAACTTTTGCTAAAGCGGCAACCGGAGCCACTGGAATAGAAACCTTGCTGCCTCTTGCTTTGGAACTATTTCATAATGATTCATTAAAATTAAATACAATAATTGCTTCGATAACTTCAAATCCTGCAAAAATTCTTGGAATAGATAAAGGCAGTCTTCAAATAGGTGCTGATGCTGATTTATGTGTTGTTGATATCAACAAGCCTTGGGTAGTTAATAAAGACAATTTATTGTCAAAGTCTAAGAACACCCCTATTGAAGATAGAAAATTACAAGGACAAATTATAAAAACCTTCATAAAAGGTGAAATTGCTTTTGCAAGAGCTTACTGTTAATGGAAACTTTTTTAGTTGCAGTTTTTTCATACTTTTGTGGATCAATTCCTTTTGGTTTAATTTTAACTAAATTTTTCTGCGGTAAAGATATAAGAAGCATAGGATCCAAAAATATTGGAGCCACTAATGTTCTCAGAACTGGAAACAAATATTTAGCCTTCACAACTCTTATTCTGGATATATTAAAAGGATATTTCGTTGTTATAATTGCACAACAATATTTTCTAGAATTAATTCAATTGTCTGCTTTACTAGTCTTTCTTGGTCATCTTTTTCCAATATGGCTAAAATTTAAAGGAGGAAAAGGAGTTGCAACTTTTATAGGTATTTTATTTGCTCTATCATATGGTTTAACATTACTATTTATATTAACTTGGATAACTGTAGCCTTAATATTTAAATATTCTTCTTTATCTTCAATTTTTGCTTCCATAACTGTATTTGTAATATCTTTTATAAAAGAAAACGTAATAAAAGCCTTTGATCCAAATATTTCTAACGTTAGTGATATAAAATTATTATTATTTATTTTTCTAATTCTAATTATCTATACACACAAAAATAATATATTTAACTTGATAAATAGAACTGAACTTAAAATAAAACTATAGATAAAAAGCCATTTTTCTTAATAAATAAAATCTTAGGTTTGACAAATATAATTATTTTTGACACTAAATTCCAAAGAGTTATATCCTATGAATTTAGTTATTGTTGAAAGTCCAGCTAAAGCTAAAACAATTAACAAGTATTTGGGCAACAATTACGTAGTTTTAGCAAGTTATGGTCATGTAAGGGACCTTCCTTCAAAAAATGGATCGGTTGATCCAAATAATAACTTTGAAATGTTATGGGAAATTGACAGTTTTTCAAAAAAATATTTAAATGAAATAATTGATGCAGCTGCAGATTCAAAAAAAATAATACTGGCTACCGACCCAGATAGAGAAGGAGAAGCCATTGCTTGGCATGTTAAGGAAATATTGAAAGAAAAAAAATTAATTAAAGATAAAAAAATTGAAAGAGTTGTATTTAACGAAATAACTAAGAAAGCAATAATAAAAGGTATTGAAAATCCAAGAAATATAGAGCCTTACTTGGTAGATGCATATATGGCAAGAAGGGCCCTAGATTATCTTGTGGGTTTTAATATCTCACCTATTCTATGGATCAAACTGCCTGGATCAAAATCTGCAGGCAGAGTTCAATCTGTGGCTTTAAGGTTAATCACCGAAAGAGAACATGAGATTGAAACTTTTAGACCTAAAGAATTTTGGACACTTAATGTAAATTTTAAAACCAATAATGGAAATATAATTAACTCAAATCTTTCACAACTAAATGAAAACAAAGTAGAAAAATTCTCATTTAAAAATAAAAACGATATAAATAAAGCAATTGAAGACATTAAAAGTAAAGATTACGAAATAATTGATATTTCATCCAAAATTTATAATAGGAATCCCTCAGGTCCTTTTACGACATCAACATTGCAACAATCGTCTTCTGCAAAATTAGGTTTTGGTGCCTCAAGAACTATGCAAATCGCACAAAGGCTTTATCAAGGAATTGATATTGATGGAGATTCTGTTGGTTTAATTACTTATATGAGAACTGACGGAACGAATATTTCAAAAGAAGCTATTCCGCTTTTTAGAACTTATATTGAAAATAATTTTGGCAAAGAATATCTGCCAGCCCAACCTTTAAATTATTCTGGAAAAAAAGCTAAAAATGCTCAAGAAGCACATGAAGCAATAAGACCAACTGATGTGAACAGATCTCCTGAAAAATTAAAAAAATACTTAAGTTCAGACCAATTAAAATTATATAATTTAATTTGGTCAAGGACTCTTTCTTCTCAAATGGAGTCTGCTAAATTTGATAGAAAAACAATTGTAATAACTTCTAAAGATGGATCAAATACATTTAAGGCAACTGGATCTGTTATTAGATTTGATGGTTTTTTAAAATTATACAAAATTGAAAATGAAAATGATAAGGAAAAAATACTTCCTGATGTAAATAAAGGTAAAGTAAATTTAGAAAATTTTATTGATGAACAGCATTTTACTCAAGCGCCTCCGAGATATTCTGAAGCAACTCTTGTAAAGAAACTAGAGGAATTAGGAATTGGTAGACCATCAACTTATGCCAGCATTATATCTGTAATTTCAAATAGAGGATATGCTGAAATTATAAATAAAAGATTTTTTCCTACTGATAGAGGAAAATTGATTTCTGCTTTTTTAGAAAAATTATTTACTAAGTATGTGGACTATGACTTTACGGCTAAATTGGAAGATCAATTGGACGATATAACTTCTGGAAAGGAAAATTGGATAAAAGTTCTTAACCAATTTTGGTATGATTTTAATAAAAATGTTTCAACAGTTAAAGAAAAAAGAACTAGAGAAGTTTTAGATTTACTAAATGATAGTTTGGGTGATTTAATATTTGAGCTAGATAAAAATGGAAATGTAGATAGAAAATGCAAATTGTGTAGCAATGGACAGTTGAGTTTAAAAAACAGTTTTAGAGGTGGTGCTTTTATAGGATGTTCAAATTATCCTGAATGTAAATTTACACGTCCATTATCAAAAGCAAAAGCTGCGCAACAATCAAATTTATCTGAACCAAAAATTCTTGGACAGAATGATAATGGAAAATACATATATTTAAAAAATGGAAGGTTTGGACCTTATTTACAACACGAGATTGATCCTGATTTAATTGAAACAGAAAGTAAAAATAAGAAAAAGAAAAAGAATAAGAAAAGTAAAAAGATCAATGGAAGTAAATTTAAAAATATTTCCATACCTAAAGGTATATCTATTGATAGTATTGATTTAGAAAAAAGTAAATTTCTGTGTTCATTGCCTAAAAGTTTGGGAATTAACCCCGAAAATGGAAAAGAAATAACTTTGAATTCAGGAAGATTTGGTCCATATCTGAAATGCGAGAATAAATCTGCAAGAATAGAAAATGTTGAAGAAATATTTTCAATAGGTCTTAACAGGGCTATAGTACTTATAGCTGAAGCTAAGCCTGGTAGAGTCTCCTCTTCATTAATTAAAGATTTAGGTGAGCATCCCGAAGATAAAAAACCTGTGAGAGTTATGAAAGGAAAATTTGGTCCATATATAAAATATAAATCCATTAATGCTACTATTCCTGAAGAAAAAGACCCCAGTGAAATTATTATGGAAGAAGCTTTAATATTGATTGAGAAAAGAAAAGAATATGATAGAAACAAGAAAAAAAAAAATAAATATTAATGAGAACGCTTCTATTATTCCTGGCATTATTGCTATTTACTACTACTAACTTATATTCTAAAGAGACATTAGACTGTAAAGATATAAAAAAAAATTCACCAAAATATTTGATATGCAAATCTAAAGCTGCAGGAAGTGCTATTAAGGATAAACTGAGCAAAAAGACCAAAACAAAAGAAAAATCGGATAAAAAAACTTTTCTTAAAAAATTTGGTGAAGCAAAAACATTAAGTGATTTAACTAAATAGGAGACTTATTAATGAAAAAAATTATTATACTATTAACCACAATGCTGCTTTCTACTGCATTTGCTAATGCAGATGACAAAAAAACTTTGGCAAATACAATACCAAAAAGCGACTGCATCGCTGAACATAAAATATCACCTAATGCTCTCGGATGTAGTATTAAGAAACTATTTAAAAAAAAAGATGGATCTCCCAATGCAATGGGAAAATTTTTTAACGCAAAATCATTTGCTGATTTGAGAAATAAAGAAATTCTTGAAACACCCGATTATAAACCTAAAGTGGGGATAATGGATAAGTTGAAAGAAAAAATTGGAAAACTAAGAAAATAATAATATTTTCAATCTCATCTTCTGCTTATTTAATGAGGTAAAGATTTTTAAATTTTTTAATTAATATTGCATGTCAGTTTACGAAAATTTAAAAAAGTTAAATTTGGAAATTCCAAAAGCGCCTGATCCGGTAGGCGCATATATAGCGTACAAAAAAACAGCAAATCTATTATTTATTTCCGGTCAAATATCGATTGATTCTAATGGAAAAATAACAACAGGAAAGTTAGGAAAAAATTTAACTATTGAGCAAGGTCAAGCTGCAGCAAAGTTATGTGCAATTAATATAATTGCTCAGGCTAAAAAAGCATGCAACGATAAATTAGAAAATATCACAAATTGTATTAAACTGACAGGATATGTTAACTCAACAAACGAATTTACTGATCAACCTAAAATTATCAATACTGCTTCTGAACTTATTTTTGCGATATTTGGCGAGAACGGTAAACACACAAGGGCGGCAATAAGTGCAAACTCATTGCCTCTTGATGCTGCTGTTGAAATTGATGCTATATTTGAATTAAAATAAATTACTTGCCGATGCTGAAGTAGTTAATTTTATTTTTTTTCATCAATTTGCTAGAATATAAATTTCGCATATCGTAAATTTTAAAATTACTTTTTTTAACAATCTTTTTAAATTCAAGTAATTTAAATTCATTCCATTCAGTGTGTATAATAATTAAGTCACTTTTTAAACATGCTTTGGATACATTGGAATGAAAACTAACTTTACTATATTTATCGAATTCTTTTTTTTTTCCAGAAGGATCGCAATATCGTATGATAGCACCTTTTCTTAACAGATTTGGTATCATTGATAAACTTGATGACATGCGCATATCATCTGTATTTGCTTTGAATGTTACGCCCAAAAAAGTAATTATTTTGTTTTTCAATTTATTAGACATAATTTCATAAATTCTTTTTGTTAATAAAGATCGCCTGTCCTCATTTGACTTAATAACGGACTTAACTATTGATAAATTTGCCTTAAATTTTTCGCCAGTAGTAACTAAAGCTCTCGTATCTTTTGGAAAACAAGATCCACCATATGCGGGACCTGTTCTTAGAAATCTACTACCAATTCTTTTATCAAGCCCCATTCCTATTGCTATATCTTCTGAATTAATGCCAATTTTTTCACATAAGTTGGCCAATTCATTTATGAATGAAATTTTTGTAGCCAAAAAAGCATTAGATGCATATTTAATTAACTCGGCACTTCTGCGTGATGTCTTAAAATATATTGCTCCCTTTTTAATAATTGGGTCGTAAAGATTAGCTAATATTTTTGTAACTCTTTTATTTTCTGTACCTATTATAATTCTATCAGGATATTTAAAATCACGCATTGCCTCACCCTCTCTCAAAAATTCAGGATTTGAAACCACTTCAAATAATTTTCTCCTTACATTTAAATTAATAATTTTTTCAACTTTATCACCAGTAGTTACCGGAACAGTTGATTTAATTATTACAATCTTAAATTTTTTAATATATCTTCTTATGTCTTTAGCTACTTTAAAAACATATTTTAAATTTACTGAGTTAGTTATTTTAATTGTAGGGGTACCCACACAAATAAATATAATATCGGAGCATGTAACTGATTGTTTTAAATCTGTGGTAAAAATTAATCTTTTATCTTCATAGCATTTTTTAACCAATTCTTCTAAACCGGGTTCAAAAATAGGTACAGAACCATAATTTAACTTTTTTATTTTATATACATCTGTGTCAACACAATGAACTATATTTCCAAGGTCAGCAAAACAAACGCCAGTTACAAGACCAACATAACCCGTTCCTATAACGCAAATTTTCATTATTTATAATTTAGAAATTTTTATTGATGAATTAATATATCCTTCCATTGTACCACAATCCAAGTATTTTCCAGAAAAAATATGTCCAAGAAATTTTTCTTTTTTATTTATCAATGTTTTAATTGCATCAGTTATATGAATTTCACCATTTTGACTTGGTTTTTGATTTTGAAGTATTTTAAATATTTCTTTTGGCAATATATATCGACCAATAATAGCGTAATTTGACGTGGCTTTTTTTACACTTGGTTTTTCTACAACGCCTTTAATTAAAAAATTACTTTTATTAAGTTTTTGCAAATCAAAAATACCCCATCTGGAAACATCCTTTTTTTTAACTTTTTTAGATGCAATGACGGATGATTTATATTTCGTATGTAATTTGATCATCGATTGTGAACAGTTGTTTTTTATTATTAAATCGTCTGGTAAAAGCACTAAAAAATACTTTGACTTAATATAATTTTTACATTTTAATACCGCATCTCCTGTGCCACGAGGCACATCTTGATAAACAAATTTAATTATTTTTTTATATTTTCTTATTTTTGCAAACTCCAACTTAAGTCTTTTGTCTCTACTTCTTTTTTTTATTATTTTTTTATAAAAGGAGTCGTTATGAAAATATTTTTTAATTTCTTTTTTTTTGGTAGAAATAATGAAAATAAATTCTTTGATACCAGCGTTTACCCCTTCCTCCAAAATATATTCTAACCCTGGCTTCCCATTAATTGGTAAAAGCTCTTTTGGTAATACACTCGTAAGAGGTAACAACCTTGTACCCAAACCAGCTAAGGGAATAATTGCCTGTTTGATCATTTGTATCTTTTACATATAATAATTAAAATTTACAAATGAAAATAATTCTTAGTAAAAAAAAACTTATTCAAATATTAAAGGAAGAAGAAGATTTAGGTTTTGTTCCAACTATGGGTGGCATACACAAAGCACACATATATATAATTAAAAAAAGTATCTCTTTATGTAAAAAAACAATAGTTACAATATTTGTCAACAAGCCTCAATTTAATGAAACTACTGACTACAAAAAATATCCAAGAAACATTAAAAAAGATATATCAATACTTAGAAAATCCAAAGTAGATTATCTTTATTTACCAACAACGAAACAAATATATCCGTCTGGTCCTAATAGAAATATTAAAATTAGTTCCTTTGGTAAAAGGTTATGCGGAAAGTCTAGACCTGGACACTTTAAAGCAGTAGTGGATGTAATTGATAGATTTATAAAAATAATTAATCCAAACAAAATTTTCTTGGGAGAAAAAGATATGCAGCAATTAAAAATTATTGAAGAATTCATTAATAAAAATCAAATTAAAACAAAAGTAATTCGTTGCAAAACTATCAGAGAAAAAAATGGCGTTGCTTGTTCTTCTAGAAATTTTTTGCTCTCAAAAAATGATTTTATTATAGCATCAAAAGTTTATGAACTACTTTATAAAAGCAAAAAATTATTAATTATGAAAAAAAATATTTTAAAAAAGGTTAAGAATAAAATATTTCAATTTGGTGTTAAAAAAATTGATTATATTGAGCTTATTGATATCAACAAGCAAACTAGACCATTTAAAAAAAATAAAAAATATAAGTTGTTTGTCGCTTACTATCTTGGCTCTACAAGGTTAATAGATAATATTTAGCTGTAAAAGAAGTAAGCTCCAATACCCAAAAAAGATAAAAATCCTATCACATCTGTAATAGTTGTTACAAAAACACTAGAAGCAATAGCAGGATCAATATTAAATTTCTTAAGCGAGACAGGAACCAAAATTCCGAATAGTCCAGCAACAATCATATTAAGTATCATGGAAATGGCAATTATAATTGTTAAATTAATCTCTTTAAACCAAACTTGAACTACAATTCCAGTAATTATTGCAAATATTATCCCATTTAAAATTCCAATTACAAATTCTTTTAATACTATTCTAGTAAAATTTTCTGAAGAAAGTTCCTTAGTAGCTATGGCTCTAACTGTAACAGCTAAAGTTTGCATGCCTGCATTACCTCCCATGGAGGCAACTATTGGCATTAAAAAAGCTAGAGCAACCATTTGTTCTATTGTGGCACCAAATTTGCTTATTACCCAAGTCGCCAACAAAGCTGTAAACAAATTTAATAGCAGCCAATTAAATCTTCTTTTTGTTTTCTTTAGAATACTATCTGTAATTTCTTCATCACCTACTCCAGCAAGTCTAAGGACATCTTCTTCTGCCTCTTCCTTTACTACTGTTAAAATATCATCACTAGTAATCATTCCAACTAACTTATTATTTTTATCTACTACTCCAGCAGAAGTAAGGTTATAATTTTCAAATGTATGTCCCACCTCTTCTTGATCCATATTAACAGGTATCAAAACTTGCATTTCTCTCATAATTAAATCCATTTTTGTCTCCCTTGGAGTTCTTAATACTTTTGATGAAGGAACTGTTCCAATTGGTTTAAAATCACTGTCAATAATAAAAATTTCCAAAAACTCATCTGGTAAATCTTTATTTTCTCTTAAATAATCTATTGTTTGTCCAACCGACCAATTGCTCGGAATAGCAGTAAATTCTCTTTGCATAATTCTTGCAGCAGTATCCTCGGGATAACTCAAGCCCTCCTCTAATAAAAATCTATCTTTTGGAGGTAATCTATTTAAAACGGTTTCTTTTTTTGATTGATCCAAATTTTCAAGAATCTTAAGTGCATTATCAGACTCCATTTTTTTTAATAAGCTAGCAATAGACTCTACGGATAAAAGTAAAAAAATTTCAGTCTGAATGGACTCGTTAAGTTCAACAAATATTTCAGGATCTATATTAAATCCTTCAAGTTCGATTAATTTAGATCTATTTTCTAGACTCAAATTTTCTATAATATCTGCGGAATCTGCGGGTAATAATTCCTTTAATGATTTAGCCAAAAAATCAGTATCTTGATTTCTTATTTTTTCGTTAATAACTTTAATAAATTCTTTATTAAACTCAATATTAACTTTTCTATCTTTTATTTTTTTAACTAAAGCCATAATATTTGTATTAAATAATCAGCTGAACTATTAATTTATATATTTAATAATTACAATTTTAAAATGGCAATCGAAGTTAAAAAAAGTAGAAAACTGATAGATTATAACCTTGCTCTAAAATTTTTGGAAAAAAGAGTAGAAGATGTAATAAATGGAAAAAAACCTGAATTATTATGGATTTTAGAACATAAGCCAATATTTACTGCAGGAACTCGCTCAAAAGAAAATGAAATATTAAATAAAACAATTAGCGTATCAAAAACTTCAAGAGGTGGAAAAATTACTTATCACGGACCAGGTCAAAAGGTTGTTTATTTTGTATTAAATCTTAATAAAAGGGGAAAGGATATTAGAAAACTAATAAAACATATTGAGAATTGTATAATTAAAATTTTAAAAGAATATGGAATTAAATCGTTTAATGACAAAAAAAATATTGGTATTTGGGTAAATGTTAATGGTAACGCAAAGAAAGTGGCAGCAATCGGAATTAGAGTTAAAAGATGGATTGCGTTTCACGGTTTTTCCATAAATATTTCTAATGACCTTGAGGTTTATAAAAATATAGTACCCTGTGGCATATACGGTAAAGGAATAACTAATCTTTGTTCAGTAAAAAAAAACAACTATAAATATATAAACCAGAGAATAATTGATAATTTTTTAAGAGTTTTTAAATAAAGTTAATCTTTTTTTTAATAACATTTTTTTGAAATAATCTGGCACATTAACAGTATATTTATATTTTTTTTCATTGATCATAAATTTTATAGAATAGGCATGTAGCATGAGATTATTATTTTTATGTATTTTGTTTTCAGCAAAATTGTACTTTGAATCACCAATAACTGGAAATCCAACTGAAAATAACTGTTTTCTAATCTGATGTTTTCTACCCGTTATCGGATTTAAAATAAGCAACGTAGAATTGGTATTTTTATCTAAAACTTTATAGTTAGTAATGGCACGTTCAGATATTTTTCTATTCTTATCATAACGAATTAAATCACCAGAAAATATACCTTTTACTTTTTCCATTTCACCATGACAAATGGATAAATAAGATTTGTGAATTTTTCTAATTCTAAATAATGAAGTAAATAGTTGAGCATACTTTCTATTTTTGGCAATAATAAGAATTCCCGATGTTTCTTTATCTATTCTATGAACAATAAAAGGTTTGGAATTTAGAAAAATTTTATTTCCTGCAATCAAATCAACTAAATTTTTTTTAATCCTACTGCCGCCCTGGACAGGCAAACCGTAAGGTTTATTAATTACACAAAAATTTTCATTATCCTCTACTATGAGAATTTCGCTGTCTTTTATATCTCTTTTGGTGGGTATATATTTTTTTTTCTTACTTAATTGGTAACTAAATGTTGGATTAAAATTTTTTAAGTAAATTTTATCATCTATTTTAAGTTTATATGAACTTTTTACTTTTAGTTTGTTGATTGTAACATTTTTATTTCTCAAACTTTTTTCTATAAAACTTTGAGGAACTTGACAGATATTTCTTTTAATCCATCTATCAATTCTTGAATTAACAAAATCTTTTTCAACTTGAAAAATCTTATCCATTAAAAAAAAAATTAATTGAATTTTTTATTAAAAATAATAAAAAATTATTTTTTTGTTTCTTTGATATTTTCAGGAGTAGTTTCTGATTTGCTTTCTTTAGCTTTTTTCTTTACATCTACTTTTTTTGCATTTATATCGCGATCAACTAATTCAATAATAGCTAAAGGCGCTCTATCACCATATCTGAATCCTGCTTTAATTATTCTTGAATAGCCGCCTTTTCTATTTAAATATCTTTTTGATAATACATTAGTAACTTTTCTAGCATTTATCTTATCCTGTAGTTTTGAAAATAAGTTTTTCTTATTTGACAAACTATCCTTTTTACCCAATGTAATAACTTTATCTATTTGTGGTTTTAATACCTTTGCTTTAGGTAATGTTGTTGTAATTTGTTCATATTTTATCAGTGAATTCAGCATGTTTTTGATTAAACTTTTTCTATGTTCAGAGGTTCTATTCAATTTTTTATGATGCAGGGCGTGTCTCATTTTAATTTAAATGTTTTCCTCTAATTTTTGTGATAATTCAACAATATTTTCAGGAGGCCAGTTAGGAATTTCCATGCCCAAATATAGAGACATGGTGCCTAATACTTCTTTTATTTCATTAAGTGATTTTCTTCCAAAATTAGGAGTTCTTAACATTTCGCTTTCTGTTTTTTGAACCAAATCCCCAATATAAATTATATTATCGTTTTTTAAGCAGTTCATAGATCGAACTGATAGCTCTAGTTCGTCGACTTTTTTGAGTAAGTTTTTATTAAATTCTGGTTCAACTGGTTTTTGTTGAGGTATAATTTCTTTTGGTTCCTCGAAATTAATAAACATTGACAGTTGATCTTGGAAAATTCTTGCTGCATATGCTAGGGCATCATCGGCAGCTATAGATCCATTAGTTTCAATTTCTAACGTTAATTTATCATAGTCTAAAGCCTTGCCTTCGCGAGCTGTACTTACTGAATAAGATACTTTTTTTACAGGACTAAACAAAGAGTCTATTGGGATCAATCCTAATGGTGGATCTTTTATTTTATTTAAATTTGCCGGAACATATCCTTTTCCTGAATTAACAGTTAATTCCATATGAAATTTTGTTCCTTCATCAAGATTGCAAATTGTGAAATTTGGGTTTAAAATTTCAATATCAGGATTCTCTAATATTTTATTTGCTTTTATTTCACCTGGTCCCGAGGCATCTAAAATTAATCTTTTTGGCCCATCAGAATGACATCTTAACGCTAGTGATTTAACATTTAAAACTATATCAGTTACATCCTCTCTAACACCTTTGATTGATGAAAATTCATGCAACACTCCGTCTATTTGTATAGCGGTTACCGCGGAACCTCTTATAGATGAAAGCATTATTCTTCTTAGAGAATTTCCAATTGTCAAACCATATCCCTTTTCTAAAGGCTCAGCTGTAATTGTAGCTATTGATTTACTATCATGACTTTTAACATCTACTTTCAAGGGTTTAATCAATGCTTTCCAATTTTTATCATTCGCTACCTTTTGCATTTTTTCCATTTATACTCTCCTTTTTTTTGGTGGTCTCGATCCATTATGTGCTAATGGAGTTGTATCTTTAATTGAGGTTATTTTGAAACCTTTAGCTTGTAATGCTCTCAAAGCCGTTTCTCTACCAGAGCCTGGGCCTTTAACTTCAACAGATAATATTTTCATTCCATGTTCTAAAGCTTTTGTTCCAGCTTCATCTGCGGCAATTTGGGCAGCATATGGAGTTGATTTTCTAGATCCCTTAAATCCCTTCTTTCCAGCAGAAGACCACGCAACGACATTGCCATGAACATCTGCTATTGAAATAATAGTATTGTTAAATGTTGACTTTACATAAGCAATTCCGATTGTAACATGTTTTTTAATTCTTTTTTTTTTTGAAAAACTGGACTTTTTCTTTTCTATAATAGTAGGGTCTTTCATGTCGACCTTTTTTGTATTAATTTTTATTGAATCTTTTTTTTTTTTATCTTCCATAAATTATTTTTTCAACGGAGTTATTTTTTTTCCAGCTATCGCTATTGCTTTACCTTTTCTGGTTCGAGCATTGCAGCGAGTACGTTGGCCTCTAACCGGAAGTTTTTTTTTATGTCTTGATCCTCTATATGTAGCTAAGTCAATTAATCTTTTTATATTTAATGAAGTTTCTCTTCTTAATTCACCTTCCACATCAATGTTTTTATCAATGTATTCTCTAATTTTTAAAATTTCATCATCAGTAAGTTGATTTACTCTTTTGCTAGATGGAATATTCAACTTTTTACAAATTTCTTGAGAGTTTTTATTTCCAATCCCATAAATATAAGTTAGACCAATGTGGACTATCTTATTTTGAGGAATATTGATACCTGCTATACGGGCCATAAATTAAAGATGTTAGATTTTTTCAAAGCAACTTATATAAAAAGGAAACATAATGTCAATCTCTTATATTTTCCAAAAATCCCTTTATTTTATTGTAAATTTCAACAATTTTTTGGTTTCCATCAATCTCAAAGAGAAGTTTCTTTTTATTGTAATAATCTAGTATAGGTTTTGTTTTTGCGACATAAGTTTCGTATCTATTTAAAATAGTTTTAGAATTATCATCGGTCCTTTTTACTAGATATTTCTTTTCACACTTATGATTTTTTGAATTTGCTGGATCGAGGTAAACATTAAATATTCTAGAACACTTAGTACAAATAACTCTTCCATTTATTCTTTTTGAAACAATATCCTTGTCAACGAATAAGTAAAACACAATTGAAATTTTCTGATTAAATTCTTTTAATAATTTTTCTAAACTATAAACTTGCGATATAGTTCTTGGATATCCATCAAATATTAGTCTATTAAAATTTTTAGGATCTGAAATAATTTTTCTAATTAATGTGTTAACCACGTCATCGGGCACAAGTTGACCATTGTTTATTATCGATTCAACTTTTTTACCCAGATCTGTTTGTTTTTTAATTTCATTTCTTAATAAATCGCCGGTTGACACTTGCTTTAAATCAAAATTGTTGATTATATTATTCGATTGTGTACCTTTTCCCGCTCCTGGGGGACCGAACATTACTAGATTCATTAATTTCCAAATTTAGATTTTTTAATTAAATTTTGATATTGACTACTCATTAGTCTTGTTTGAACTTGAGTTACCGTATCCATTGCAACAATTACAACAATCAATATCGATGTACCGCCTAAATAAAACGGAATTGGATATTTGGCTATTAGAAATTCTGGCATCAAACATACCAATGCTAAATATAAAGCACCAATTGTTGTTAGTTTGGTTAAGATATTATCTATATATAAAGCTGTACTTTCTCCTGGTCTAATCCCCGGTATATAGCCACCATATTTTCTTAAATTTTCAGCGGTTTCATGTGGATTAAAAACTATCGAAGTATAAAAAAAGGTAAAAAATATAATTCCAGATCCATACAAAAGCATATAGAGAGGCTTACCCTGTGAAAAAAGAGAAGATATATTTAAAAATATTTCATTTTGCGAAAAAGTAAAATTTGAAAATGTAATTGGTAACAATAATAAAGCAGAGGCAAAAATTGCAGGTATTACTCCAGCAGAATTAATTTTTAAAGGTAAATGAGATGATTCACCTCCATACATTTTGCTTCCCATTTGTCTCCTTGGATAATTAATCAATATTTTTCTTAAGGCTCTCTCCATAAAAACAATAAAAATAATTGTACAAACCAATAACAGAAATATAGAAATTATCATTATTGATGAAACCGCACCCGTTCTACCTAGTTCAAAAGTTGTTACAAGGGCCCTTGGAATTTCTGCTACAATACCAGAAAATATAATTAACGAAATTCCATTACCAATTCCCCTTTGAGTAATTTGTTCGCCCAGCCACATTAAAAACATAGTGCTAGCTACTATCGTTATTACTGTACTAATTCTAAAAAACATTCCAGGATTAATTACCAAATTTTCTGCTGACTCTAATCCAACTGACAATCCATAACCTTGAACAGTGGCCAATAAAACTGTTCCATATCTGGTAATTTGAGTAATCTTTTTCCTTCCTATTTCACCTTGGTTCTTAAGATTTTTGAAATAATCGGAAACTCCCGTTAATAGTTGTACAATAATAGAAGAGGAAATATATGGCATAATTCCTAGTGCAAAAAGAGCCATACGCGCAATAGCCCCTCCAGCAAATACGTTGAACATTCCCAATAAACCTCTTTGATTAGAACTCATAAGTTCTTGTAAAGATTGTGGGTCTATACCCGGAATTGGTATAAATGTACCTAGTCTATAAATTGATAATACTAAAATAGTAAAAAGGATACGATTCTTTAAGTCATTAGTTTGGGAAGGGGTACCAATCATTAATAATATCTTTATTCAAATTTATTTTGTTGTTAATTTTATTGAACCACCTTTTTTTTCAATCTTTTCTTTTGCAGATTTTGAAATAAAATCAACCTCAAGATCAATTTTCTCTTTAATATCACCACTACCCAATAATTTTATTTTATTTATTTTATTCTTCAAAATCTTATTTTTTTTAAGTTCATTTAAATTAATAAGAATTTTAGTGTTTAATTTTCCTTTAGAAATAAATTCTTGTAATTGCTGAAGATTTATTATTGCAATATTATTTTTTTTAATTGAGTTAAAACCCCTCTTAGGAAGTCTTCTATATAAAGGCATTTGTCCACCTTCAAAACTTTTTATTGCTATTCCTGAACGGGCTTTCTGACCTTTGTGTCCTCGACCTGATGTTTTACCCTTTCCAGATCCTATACCCCTACCCGGTCTAATTTTTTTGGTCTTAACTTTATAATTTAATGAATTCAGATACATTTATATTTTATTCCCAGTTATTTCGGGTTTTTTTTTACCACGTAAAGAAAGAATATTTTTTGGTGAAAGTTGATTCAATAATCCCTTCATGCAAGCTCTAACTACATTATGAGAATTCGATGAACCTAATGATTTAGCCACAATATCTTTTATTCCTACAACCTCACATACTGCTCTTATTGCTCCACTTGCTATAATGCCCGTTCCCTTGGGAGCCGATCTTAAAATCACTTTTCCCGACCCTTCTTTTGCCAATACATCATGATGTAACGTCCTTCCTTCTTTAAGTGGAATATGAATTAATCTTCTTTTAGCTAAATCCGTGGCTTTTTTAATTGCATCCGTAACTTGCTTCGCTTTAGCATGGGCAACCCCCAATTTTCCAGATTGGTTTCCAGTTACTACAAGAGCTGAAAAGGAGAATCTTCTTCCTCCTTTGACTACTTTTGTAATACGATTTATATAAATTAGTTTTTCTTTTAATTCATCATTTTGCATTTATTAAAACTCCAAACCATTTTTTCTTAAAGCATCTGTCAATAGTTTAACTCTTCCATGATACTTGTAGTGACCTCTATCAAAATATACTTTGGTTATATTTTTTATATTTGCTCTTTTTGCAAGTGTTTCACCAACAAATAATGATAAATCTGATTTTTTTGTTTTAGCTATTTTCTTGATATCTTTTTCTACCGAAGATGCAGTAACTATAGTTTTGTTATTTATATCATCTATTATTTGAGCAGAAATATTTTTAGAAGATCTGTTCACGGTTAATCTTAATCTATTATTTGTATTAGATTTTTTTAATTTATTTCTTATTCTGAATTTTTTTTTAACTATTTTATCTAATCTCATTTTTTATTTCTTTTTACCTTCCTTACGTAGCACATGCTCTCCTTTTTCTTTAATTCCTTTACCTTTATATGGCTCAGAAGGTCGAAATGATTTTATTTTTGATGCAACCGTACCAACCAGTTGCTTATCTGAACCACTGATTTTAATTATTGTTTGTTTTTCTACGCTAATTTTTACATCTTTTGGAATCTCAAAATCGGTACCATGACTATAGCCAAGTTGTAAGTTCAGGCTATTGCCTCTTATAGCGGCTTTGTAACCAACACCAGTCATTTCTAAAGTTTTCACAAAGCCCTCATTAACTCCAATAACAGCATTATTTAAAAGGCTCCGATTCATGCCCCACATTTTTTTAATATCATCATTTTTTCTTTTGGGTTTAATTGATAATTCGTTGTTTTTACTAACGTTTACTTCAAATAGTTTTGTATCTAGATTAATTTTTCTACCACCTAAAGGTCCTTTTATATCAAGGCTGCCACCATTAATTGACAAATTGACTTCTTTTGGAATTAAAATTTTTTTTTTACCAATTTTTGACATTAAAATACCTTACAAATAATTTCACCACCGACTTTAGCTTTTCTTGCTTCTGTATCGGTCATTACTCCTTTGGGAGTAGAAATAATCGCTATACCTAATCCATTTTGGATTTTTGGAATACTTTGAGCGCTTGAATAAAATCTTCTTCCTGGTTTAGAAATTCTTTCAATATTATTTATCACTGGTGAACCCGAATTATATTTTAAATTAATTGAAAATTTTATTTTCTTTTCATTAGTTTGATCCACTGAATAATTCAAAATAAAACCTTCTCTTTTAAGTATTTCTAAAATTTTACCTTTAAATGACGAGGCGGGCATTTCAATTTTAGCATATGATCTTATTTGACCATTCCGAATTCTTGTTATCATATCACCTATGGGATCTGTAAAACTCATATATTCCTTTCTTTCTTACCAGCTTGACTTTATCATTCCAGGTATTTTTCCCTCTAAAGTTAGTTGCCTCAAAGTTATTCTTGAAATTTTTAATTTTCTATAAACTCCATGAGATCTTCCTGTAATTTCACATCTATTTTTAACCCTAATTTTAGATGAATTTCTCGGCAATTTTGACAATTTCATTTGGGCTTTAAATCTTTCTTCTAAACTTACTTTCTTGTTCATAATTATTTCTTTTAATTTTTTTCTTTTTTTTGCAAATTTCAAATTTAATGCAATTCTTTTTTTATTTCTATTTACTGAACTTTTTTTTGCCATATATTTTCTAAAATCAATTTTTATTTTCTTTGTTAAAAGGAAAATTAAATTCCTCTAATAGAGCTAAATTATGATCCTTATTTGTTCCATGAGTTACAATTGTAATATCTAAACCACGTATCTTTTCAACTTTATCAAAATTAACTTCCGGAAAAACAACATGCTCTTTAATTCCAAGAGTATAATTGCCAAATTTGTCAAAACCTCGTGAACTCAAACCTCTAAAATCTTTTATTCTTGGAAGGGCAATATTAACGAGTCTATCAATAAATTCGTACATTTTGTTTTTTCTTAAAGTTACTTTTAAACCAGCGTTTGTGTTTTTTCTTGTTTTGAAGTTTGATATAGATTTTTTAAATTTCGTAACAACCGGTTTTTGTCCAGTTATCATAGCAATATCCTCTGAATAAGATTTCAAAATTTTTTTATCATTTCCATCTGTGCCTAATCCCATATTAATGACAATTTTTTTAAATTTTGGACTCATTAATTTATTCTTCAAGGAAAGTTTTTTTGTCAAATCAGTTTGTATTTTAGAATAATATAACTCTTTTAATCTTGGATTCATTTTTTATTAATTCCTTTTTTTATTTCAGTTTTGTCTTTTTTATTTTCCAATCTCTTTAAATTTGATAAATGAATAAAATTTTCTTTAGAAATAATTCCTCCCTTTTTTTCTTTTGTTGTTTTTAAATGTTTTTTAACAATATTTATGCCTTTAACTTTTGCTTTATTTAATCTATTTATTACTTCAATAATTTCTCCTGACTTATTTTTATCCTTACCTGTCAGCACTTTTACCAAATTTCCTTTTTTTAAATTCATAAATTATAAAACCTCTGGTGCTAATGAAATTATTTTCATTTGACCTTTGGATCTCAGTTCTCTCGTTACTGGACCAAAAATTCGCGTTCCTAATGGCTCGCCCTTTTCATCAGTTAACACTGCTGCATTATTGTCAAACTTTACTTTTGAACCGTCGTTTCTAAAAATACCTTGTTTAGTTCTTACTATTACAGCTTTGTACACTGAGCCTTTCTTTACTTTTCCTCTTGGAATAGCTTCCTTGATGCTAACCACGATTGTGTCTCCAATCGAAGCAAATCTTCTTTTTGAACCACCTAAAACCTTAATGCATTCAATTTTTTTTGCTCCTGTATTATCAGCTACAAATAATTCTGTTTGAACTTGAATCATTTACTTTCCTCCAATACTTTGAATTGTTTATTTTTAGAATAAGGTTTTGATTCTTCAATACGTACAGTGTCGCCAATTTTAAACTTATTTTTTTCATCATGGGCATGGTATTTTTTTTTATTTGTAACAATTTTTTTTAAAAAAGGATGTTGATATTTTCTCTCTACCAATACAACTACGGTTTTTTTATTTTTATCACTAATCACTTTTCCTTTTAATATTTTCTTTGGCATATTATTTTTTATTAATTAACGTGCTAATTCTTGCTATTGTTTTTTTTGTCTCTCTAAACTTTGATGGATTTGTTAACTGTCCATTAGTTTTTTTAAACCTTAAGTTAAATAAATCTTTTTTAAATTTATCAAGATTTTTGTGTAATTGATCTTTTGTAAGTTTGTTTATTTCTTTAAGTTTCATAGATTATCTTTTTATAAATTTTGTTTTAATTGGGAATTTTGCCGATGCTTTGTATAAAGCCACTTTCGCAACTGATTCTGTTACTCCATCAACTTCAAACAAAATTCTTCCAGGCTTTACTCTACAAACCCAAAATTCTGGAGCTCCTTTTCCTTTGCCCATACGCACTTCCGTGGGTTTTTTTGACACAGGAATATTAGAAAATATTCTTGTCCATACTTTTCCTGTTCTTTTCATATATCTTGTTAATGCCACTCTCGCTGCTTCAATTTGATTTGAGGTAATTCTTTCTGGTTGTAAGGCTTTTATTCCATATTCACCAAAATTAAGTTTGTCACATCTGGAGGCCTTCCCATGTATTCGCCCTTTATGTGCTTTTCTGTATTTCGTTCTTGCTGGTTGAATCATAATTAAATTTTATTAGTCTCTTGACTGAATTCTTTTCTAAATATTTTTCCTTTATATATCCAAACCTTGACTCCTATCATTCCATAGGTGGTTAAAGCTTCCGATTCTGCGTAATCAACATCTGCTCTTAAGGTATGCAAAGGAATGCTTCCCTCACTTAACCATTCGGATCGGGCAATTTCATTGCCAGCTAATCTTCCTCCCACACAAACCTTTATTCCTTTGGCACCCAGTCTTAGTGCGGACTGTATTGCTCTTTTCATAGCCCTTCTGTAAGAAATTCTTTTTACTAACTGTTGAGCTATATTTTCAGCAACCAAATAACTATTTAGTTCAGGTTTTTTAACTTCTTTAATGTTTAAGGTAACCTCGTGACTAGTTAATTTGGACAATTTTTTTTTAATTTTTTCTATATCACTTCCCTTTTTTCCAATAACAAAACCTGGTCTGGAAGTATAAATAGTTACGAAACATTTTTTTGTCGATCTTTCGATCATAACTTTAGATATTCCTGAGTTTACTACATTTTTTTTTATATATTCTCTAATTCTGAAGTCTTCAATTAGATTTTTTCCAAATTGATTTTTTTTTGCAAACCAAACAGAGTCCCATCCCCTGTTCACGCCTAATCTAAAACCGATAGGATTAACTTTTTGTCCCATGATCCTCCAACTTTCTAAGTTTGTCTGATAATATAATTGTCACATTACTATAAGGTTTTTTTATAGGACTTGCTCTTCCTTTTGCCCTAGGTCTAAATCTTTTCATTACGATTGATTTGCCACAATATGCTTCTTTTACAAATAATTTATCAATATCATATTGAAAATTATTTTCTGCATTAGCTACAGCCGAGTGTATAGTCTTTTTTATTTCTTTACATATCCTTTGGTTAGCAAATGTTAGATCTCGTAAAGCATGGTCAACTTTTTTTCCAACTATACCTCTCAAAATTAATCCTATTTTTCTTGTGCTGCTCCTGACATTTTTGTTGACTGATTTGATTAAATTTTCTTTATTTATTACTTGTTTATTTTTTTTCATTTTATTTTTTCTTAGTTCCAGATTCTCCTTCCGCTACTTGTTTAGCTTTTTTATCTGCTGGAGTGTGACCAGAAAATTGCCTGGTTGGTGAAAACTCACCAAGTTTATGTCCAACCATATCTTCAGAAATGGTAATTGATATAAATTTTTTTCCGTTATGTATCAAAAAGCTTGATCCTACAAATTCAGGAATTATTGTGGACTTTCTAGACCAAGTTTTAATTGGTTTCACATTTTTTGTTGTATTCTTCTGTTTTTCAATTTTTTTAATTAAACTTGGATCTACAAATGGTCCTTTCCACACTGATCTAGCCATAAATTAAACTCTCTTTTTCCTTCTCATAATAATATATTTGTTTGTCCTCTTATTATTCCTTGTTTTTAATCCTTTTGCAGATTGTCCCCATGGTGAGACAGGATTTCTACCCCCGGAAGATTTTCCCTCACCTCCACCATGAGGATGATCTACAGGATTCATTACTACCCCTCTTACACTTGGTCTGATTCCTAGCCACCTGTTTCTTCCAGCTTTACCAATTTTTATATTTTTTTGATCAGGATTGGACAAAACACCAATGGTAGCTTTTGCTCTACTAATTATTTTTCTAATTTCACCTGATGCTAGTTTTATTATTGAGTATTCTCCATCTGAACCAGTAATTTGAACGGATGAACCTGCCGACCTTGCAATTTTAGCACCTCCACCGGGTTTCATTTCAACGTTATGTATCGCCGTTCCATTGGGAATATCACTCAAAGGCATACAATTTCCTATCTTTATCTCTTTTTTATTTCCCGAGATAATCTTATCTCCAATTTTGATTTTTTGAGGCAGTAGCATATATGCTCTTTCTTCATCTTCATACTTAACTAACATAATATGCGAAGTTCTATTCGGATCATATTCAATTCTCTCAACCACAGCTTCAATGTCATGTTTGTTTCTAAAAAAATCTATTTTACGAAATTTTTGTTTATGTCCAGATCCTCTTCTTCTTGAGGTAATTCGTCCCAAATTATTTCTTCCAGAAACAGATTTTTTTCCAAATGTAAGTGATTTGATTGGTTTACCTTTCCAAAGATTCTTCTTCGCAATAATAACCGTTCCTCGGGTTGATTTTGTGTAGGGCTTAAATGTTTTTAATGTCATTTCATATACCTGAGGTTAAATCAATATTTTGACCTTTTTTTAATGTAATTATTGCTTTTTTGTATCCTTGAACTTTAGCTTTTTTACCTCTTGCTATCTTAATTCTTCTTTGTTTATTAATTATATTTATTTTAATAACATTCACTTTAAAAATTTTTTCAATACTTTTTTTAATAGATTTTTTATCAGCTGAACTATTTACTTTAAATACCACTTTGTTTATCTCAGATAAGTTAGTTGATTTTTCAGTTACCACTGGACTTAATATACTGTCATATAAATTTAGTTTACTCATGATCTAAAAGTCTTTTTTCTAACTCTTTAGTTGAAGATTCGCTAAACATAATTTGTTTATATTTTAAGATGTCATATATAGTTAGATAAGATGCATCAATTAATTTTATATTGGGAATATTTCTTGCTGATAACTCAATGTTTCTTTTGGTTTTTAAATCTACAACAATCAAAGCGTTGCTAATTCTATTTGTTTTTAAAAATTTGATAAATTGTTTTGTTTTACTAATTTTATCTTTAATATCTTCAAATATTATTAGATTTTTATCTTTAGTTTTTTGAGATATTGCACTAATTAAACTACTTTTTTTTTCCTCTTTATTTATCTTTCTTGTTTTATAAACTTTTCCTTTAGGACCATGTGCCACTCCACCGCCAACAAATAACGGTGCTTTTTTACTTGCGTGTCTTGCGTTTCCAGTACCTTTCTGCGCATGAATTTTGGCTGTAGAACCTATTATTTGATTTCTTTGTTTTGTTTTTGCAAGTCTCGGTTTTGAATTTGCAATTTGAGAATAAAGAACTTGTCCGATTAATTTATTATTTATATCAGAAGAAAATATTTTTTCCGAAATTTCAAATGCTGTTATTTTGCCTTTTATACTAATGCTATCTATTTTCATTATTTATTTACTTTTTATATCTTTTTTTTCTTCTTTCTTTGACGTCTCTTCTTTTTTTTGTTCAACTTTAGTAGTTGTTTTATCTTTCGTAATACTCATTTTTTTTGGATTTTCATCTTGTTTCTCAACTATTTTATTTTTTTCTAAAATTGTTTTCTTATTTATTTTCTTAACTGAATTCTTTAAGAACACTAATGTGTTTTTTGATCCTGGAATAGAACCTTTTAAGTATATTAAATCATTGTTCAAATCTGATTTAATTATCTCTAAATTCAAGGTTGTTCTAATTTTATCTCCCATGTGTCCAGCCATTTTTTTTCCTTTAAATACTTTTCCCGGGTCCTGACGTTGTCCAGTTGAACCACCAGATCGATGTGATATTGATACTCCATGTGATGCTCTTAAACCTGAAAAATTATGTCTTTTCATAACTCCCGCGAACCCTTTGCCGATACTTTTTGATGTAACATCAACAAATTTAACATCTTTAAAAATTTCTAATCCAATTTCATTTCCTTCTTTAAAATTTGATATATTTTCCACCCTATATTCTTTTAGATATTTTTTGGGTTCTGTAGATTTTTTACTGTAAAAACCCTTCATAGACTTAGTCAATTTAGATGTTTTAATTTTTCCAAACCCAACCTTAATAGCTTCGTATCCCCTTTTATCTTTTGTAATTAAATCTATTACTCTTCCCTTCTCTATTTTTATAACAGTTACTGGAACAGATATTCCTATAGGAAAAAATTCCCTGCTCATTCCTATTTTTGTTCCAATTAAACCAATATTTGTCATTTGTTACCTTATATCTTTATTTCAACATCCACTCCTGAAGCCAAATCCAATTTCATTAACGCTTCAATAGTTTGAGGTGTCGGCTCTTCAATATCGATCAATCTTTTATGTGTTCTTGTTTCAAATTGCTCTCTACTTTTTTTATCAATATGTGGAGATCTTAGTACGGTGTATCTTTCTATTTTTGTTGGTAGTGGAATAGGACCTTTAATGTTGGCACCTGTTCTTTTTACAGTATTTACTATGTCAAGTGTCGACTGATCTAAAATTTTGTTGTCGTATGCTCTAAGTTTAATTCTAATATTTTGTTTTTCCATTTTTTAAGCCATTTTTTTTGTCACTTCTTCCTGAACATTCTGAGGTACTTTTTCATAATGATCAAAAAACATCGAGTATTGAGCTCTTCCTTGTGACATTGATCTTAAATTATTTACGTAACCAAACATATTTGCAAGAGGTGCCATAGCCGTTATCACTGTTACATTGCCTCTAGATTCAGTCCCCTCAACATGGCCCCTTCGGCTATTTAAATCACCAATGACATCTCCCATGTAATCTTCCGGAGTAACAACCTCTACTCTCATAATCGGTTCAAGAAGTTTTAAAGAAGCCTTTGTGCATACTTCTTTAAAACAATGTCTTGATGCTATTTCAAAAGCCAAAACACTTGAATCTACATCGTGATGCAAACCATCAACTATAGTTACTTTATAATCAATAATTGGAAATCCAGCCAAAATTCCAGAATCTGAAACACTCTCTATTCCTTTTTCCACTCCTGGTATAAATTCTTTTGGAATAGACCCACCCTTAATCTTGTTTTCAACTTCTCTACCTTTTCCTGGCTCCAAAGGTTCTATTGCAAGTTTAACTCTTGCAAATTGTCCGGCGCCACCGCTTTGTTTTTTGTGAATATAATCAAATTCTGCATTTCTTAAAATTGTTTCTCTATAGGCTACTTGTGGTGCGCCAATATTTGCCTCTACTTTAAATTCTCTTTTCATTCGATCAACTATAATATCTAAATGCAATTCGCCCATACCTTTTATGATTGTTTGTCCAGATTCTTCATCGGATGACACTCTGAAAGACGGATCCTCCCTTGCCAATCTTCCTAAAGCTTCCCCCATCTTTTCTTGGTCTGCATTAGTTTTTGGTTCAACTGCAATCTCAAGAACTGGATCTGGAAATTCCATAGGTTCTAGTACAATTGGATTATCTTCATCAGATAAAGTGTGTCCCGTCATTGTATATTTTAATCCCGCTAATGCCACAATATCACCTGTATTAACTTCTTTTACATCTTCTCTATTATTAGCGTGCATAAGCAACATCCTGCCAACTCTCTCCACTTTATCTTTGGTAGTGTTATAAATTCCAGTGCCTGATTTTAGTGTGCCTGAATATATTCTTATAAAAGTTAAAGTTCCAACAAAAGGATCAGTTGCAACCTTGAATGCTAGAGCTGATAACGGTTCTTTGTCATCAAATTTTCTTTCAATTTCATCTTTTGAATTAGGTTTTGTGCCATTAATTGACCCTATATCTTTGGGACTTGGTAAGAAATCTATCACAGCATCCAATAAAGGTTGCACACCCTTATTTTTAAATGCTGAACCAGTTAATACTGGTACAAAATCAAATTTTAAACCACCTTTTCTAATACAGGATATTAAATCAAGCTCTGATATTTCCTTTCCATTTAGATAATCGTCCATCAATTTTTCATCTTGCTCCACAGCTGTTTCCATTAATTCTTTCCTATATTTTTTAGCCCGTTCCTGTAACTCATTTGGTATTTCTACATATTCAAATTCTGCTCCTAACTTTTCTTCTTTCCATAAAACTGCTTTCATTTTAACTAAATCAACTACACCTTTGAAAGAGGACTCTATTCCCACAGGTAATTGCATAACTAAAGGTTTTGATCCAAGGCGATCTTTTATCATTTCAACGCATCTAAAAAAATCTGCCCCAGTTCTATCAAGCTTATTTACAAAACAAATCCGTGGAACCTTATATTTATCTGCTTGCCTCCAAACTTGTTCTGATTGAGGTTCTACCCCAGCAACACCATCGAATACAGCAACAGCACCATCTAATACCTTTAAAGATCTTTCTACTTCAATGGTGAAATCAATATGCCCAGGAGTATCAATGATATTAATTCTGTGATCCCTCCAATAACAAGTTGTCGCCGCTGAAGTAATTGTAATACCCCTTTCTTGTTCCTGTTCCATCCAATCCATTGTTGCTGCACCATCATGAACTTCTCCAATTTTATGACTCTTACCCGTATAATATAAGATTCTTTCCGTTGTGGTTGTCTTTCCGGCATCAATATGAGCCATGATCCCAATATTTCTATATTTATCCAAAGTGTGCGTTCTAGCCATGATTAATTACCATCTAAAATGTGCAAAGGCTTTATTTGACTCGGCCATTTTATGCATATCTTCTTTTTTTTTTATTGCTGAACCTCTTCCTTGATATGCGTCATAGAGTTCAAAACAAATTTTATCGGACATATTTTTATCTTTCCTTTTTTTGGAAGCATTAACCAACCATCGAATTGCCAAAGCCTTCGATCTTTTCTGTTTGACTTCAACAGGGACTTGATAGGTTGCCCCACCAACTCTTCTTGATCTCACTTCAATAGTGGGTTTAATATTATTTATTGCTGCATCAAAAATTTTAATTGGCTCTTCTTTTGCTTTTGATTGCAATTTATTTAAGGCATCATAAACAATTTTTTCAGCAATTGTTTTTTTTCCATCGTACATTATTGAATTCATTAATTTTAATATTAATTCAGATTTATATTTTGCATCTTCTAAAAAAACTTTCTTTGGTGTTTTTCTTTTTCTAGACATAAATTCTATTATTTTGGTCTCTTTGCTCCATACTTTGATCTTTGTTGTTTACGATTCGTAACTCCCTGTGTGTCTAGATTTCCTCTTAATATATGATATCTAACTCCAGGCAAATCCTTAACCCGACCTCCTCTAATTAATACAACAGAGTGTTCTTGTAAATTATGACCTTCTCCTGGAATATAACAAGTTACCTCATGTCCATTTGACAGTCTTACTCTCGCAACTTTTCTTAATGCTGAATTGGGTTTTTTGGGTGTGGTTGTATATACTTTAATACATACACCTTTTTTTTGTGGTGAACGTTCTAATGCAGGAACTTTGTTCCTGTATTTTGGTTTAACCCTTGGTTTTTTTATCAATTGGTTAATTGTCGGCATAATTTTAATATAATTTTTGGATGAAAAAAGTATGAACAGATCAACACCTTGTGGCAGCGTTTAAGGCCAATCAACCTTACTTCCAACCATAAAATTCTGGGTAAATTACTAATTGAATGGTAAATTGTCAATAATTAATAAGACAAAAGTAAACTATTATTCAGCTATTACTGATTGTTCAGCAACTTTTTCTACTGCTTTTTCAGAAAGATATTTTTTGTCTCTTTCTTTTGCTAAATAACTCCACTTATTCTTAACCGTACCTGTGCCGGCTGGTACCAATCGGCCTACTATTACATTTTCCTTTAAACCTTTTAATTTATCTATTTTACCTTTTATTGCCGCATCAGTTAAAACTCTAGTGGTTTCTTGGAACGATGCTGCAGAAATAAATGAATTTGTCTGCAAAGAAGCTTTGGTTATACCTAAGAGAACTCTTTCTCCAACAGCTGGTTTTTTCCTATTTTTTATTAAATTTTCGTTCTCTTCTTCTAATTCAATTTTATCAATTATTTCTCCAGTCAAATATTTTGAATCTCCAGAGGTTTTAATTTCCATTTTTTTCAACATTTGTCTTACAATTACTTCGATGTGTTTATCATTAATTACTACACCCTGTAATCGATAAACTTCTTGAACCTCGCTTACAAAGTACTCTGTCAATTGCTCTACACCTAAAATTTTTAAAATATCGTGTGGAGCTGGACTACCGTCTAGTAAATATTCACCCTTTTTAATGTTTTCTCCTTCGTTAAAATTAATGTGTTTTCCTTTTGGAATTAAATAATTTGAGATTTCTCCATCTCTTGATTGAATTGATACTTTTAATTTACCTCTTACTTCTTTGCCAAAATTTACGCTACCATCATTTTCGGCAATAATTGCACTTTCTTTTGGCTTCCTTGCCTCAAATAATTCAGCTACTCTAGGTAGCCCTCCGGTTATATCTCTTGTTTTAGAAGTTTCTTTTGGCAACCTTGCGATTACGTCACCAGCCAAAATATGCTGACCATCTTTGACTGATAAAATTGAATCCGGAACTAAATAATATCTAGCTTCATTATCATCCGCTTTTTTAATTATGTTACCTTTTTCATCCCTTAAAGTAATCCTAGGTTTCAAATCTGTATTCTTAGATTGTGATCTCCAATCAACAACTGATTTTGATGAAATTCCGGTTGCATCATCAACCGTTTCAGCTAATGATACTCCATCTATTAAGTCAACATAGTTTGCTATGCCACTTTTTTCGGCTATCACCGGCATTGTGTAAGGGTCCCATTCGCAAATTTTAGTTCCTTTTTTGATTATTTCATCATTTTGATAGAAAAGTTTCGCTCCGTAAGGTATTTTGTAAAGTGCTATTTGTTGTCCATTATCATCTTCTATTGCTAACTGGGTATTTCTTCCCATAACAACCTGGTTTTTCTTGGAATCTTCTAATAAATTTTTATTAATTATTTTTAAAATGCCACCTGTTTTGACAACAACTTGAAAATCTTGTTTAATTTGAGCTGTTCCTCCTACGTGAAATGTTCTCATAGTTAGCTGTGTTCCGGGTTCACCGATTGATTGAGCGGCTATCATTCCAACTGCCTCTCCCAAAGTTACCAATTTACCTCTTGAAAGATCTCTCCCATAGCAAGTGGCACATACTCCATCTTTAGATTCACATGTGACCACTGAAAAAACTTTAATTGATTTTACTCCAGCTGAATCAATTTTTTCACAAGCCTCCTCGTTTATCATTTCTTTTTTCTTAATCAAAATTTCACCATTAAGTGGATTTTTGATATCTTCTGCGGATATTCTACCTAATGCTCGATCAGATAAACTAACTAAAATATTGCCTCCTTCAATAATTTCGGAAAGAACAATATTTTTATTGGTTCCACAATAATGTATCCTTACTGACATATCTTGAGCTACATCACAAAGTCTTCTTGTTAAATAACCTGAATTTGCTGTTTTAAGAGCAGTATCAGCCAAACCTTTTCTAGCACCATGGGTAGAATTAAAATACTCAAGGGCGGTTAATCCTTCTTTAAAATTCGAAACAATTGGTGTCTCAATAATTTCTCCAGAAGGTTTTGCAATTAGTCCACGCATACCAGCTAATTGTTTCATTTGAGCAGCCGAACCTCTTGCTCCAGAGTCTGCCATCATAAACACCGAATTTAAATTGCTAGTTTTGTTACTTGTGTCATTTTTAGTAGTGGAAGAAATTTTTTTCATCATCTCTGTTGCCACTAGATCGGTACATTTTGACCAAGCATCAACTACCTTATTGTATTTTTCTCCTCTGGTAATTAATCCTTCAGCATATTGGTTTTCATATTCTTCAATCATTTTTTTGGTATCATTTACTAAAGTTTGTTTTTTTTCAGGAATAATTAAATCATCTTTTCCAAATGATATACCTGACATAAATGCATATTTGAAACCAAGATCCTTTATTTTATCGCAAAAAATTACCGTACTTTTTTGCCCACAGAATCTGTAAACTAAATCAATAATTTCCGAGACTTGTTTTTTTGATAGTATTCTATCAACTAGAGAAAATTTAATGTTTGGATTATTTGGTAAGATGTTAGCTAATAAAAACCGTCCAGCTGTACTCGTATATTTCTCTTTTACAATTTTTCCTTTTTCGTCAATCGTTTCAAATCTCGAAATTATTCTAGAATGAACATTTATTGCATTACATTCTAAAGATTGTTCAATTTCAGAACCATCTACAAAATAACCCTCTATTTTATCAGTATTAATTGGTGTTTGAGATAAATAATATATCCCTAAGATCATATCCTGGCTCGGAACAATAATTGGTTTTCCATTAGATGGGCTTAGAATATTATTAGTAGACATCATTAAAATTCTTGCTTCAAGTTGGGCCTCTAGGCTTAATGGAATATGAACAGCCATCTGATCACCATCGAAATCTGCATTAAATGCAGAACATACAAGTGGGTGCAATTCAATTGCATTTCCTTCAATCAATTTAGGCTCAAAAGCTTGGATTCCCAGTCTATGTAACGTTGGAGCTCTATTTAGTAATATTGGATGTTCTCTAACAATGTGTTCTAAGGCATCCCATACTTCATCTTTTTCTTTTTCAACTATTTTTTTAGCTTGTTTTATTGTTGTAGACAAACCCATTTTCTCCAACCTCGCGTATAAAAACGGTTTGAATAATTCTAGTGCCATTTTTTTTGGTAAGCCACATTGGTGAAGTTTTAATTCGGGACCAACTACAATTACTGATCTTCCAGAATAATCTACTCTTTTTCCTAACAAATTTTGTCTAAATCTACCATATTTGCCCTTTAACATTTCTGATAAAGATTTTAATGGTCTTTTTCCTGTTCCAGTTATAACTCTGCCTCTTCGGCCGTTGTCAAATAATGCATCAACTGATTCTTGCAGCATTCTTTTTTCGTTTCTTATTATTATATCTGGAGATTTTAGATCAATAAGTCTTTTTAATCTATTGTTTCTGTTTATAACTCTTCTGTATAGATCATTTAAATCAGATGTAGCAAACCTACCACCGTCTAACGGAACCAAAGGTCTTAATTCTGGAGGGATTACAGGTACGGTTGTTAATATCATCCATTCTGGCTTACCATCCGAATCTATAAAATTGTCTATTAACTTTAATCTTTTAATTGCCCGTTCCTCAGCAACTTTTGATTTTAATTGCTTTATTTCTTCAGAAAGTCTTTCTCTTTCATCTTTTAAATTTAAAGACCTGAGTATTTCTAGTATTGCTTC
>Ga0208894_1000364_pt1 | contig 34691 bp, 33 predicted proteins | sample ETNtaG_12_FD_185752 | JGI IMG/M metagenome (GOLD analysis project Ga0208894, IMG submission 185752) | Marine microbial and viral communities from oxygen minimum zone, Eastern Pacific Ocean - ETNP201306SV49 (SPAdes) (version 2) | ecosystem: Environmental > Aquatic > Marine > Oceanic ...
ATACGCTAAACAAATCTACGAAACTCTTTTAAGTCCTAAAGCTAAGATTGGAGATCAAGAAAACATACTTCCTTATAAAGCTATACATGGATACGGATCAACGGATGTTGGAGATGTTAGTTGGCTTGTTCCTACAGCAGGAGCAAGAATAGCTACTTGGGTTCCTGGTACTTCATCCCATTCTTGGCAAGCCGTAGCTTCCGGTGGAACCACAATTGGCTTAAAAGGTACTAAATTAGCCGTACAAGTTCTATCTGAGACTGCAAAAGAAATCTACCTAAACCCTTCAATTACTTTTGAAGCTAAAAAAGAGTTAAATGATAGAGTGGGTAAGAATTTTAAGTACATTCCGCTATTAGGAAACAGGGAACCTCCACTAGATTACAGAAACTAATCTATAACCTGCACTTTAGATTAAGCTTATTTAGCAACTTCTTTCCAAACAAAAAATCTAGTAGCGATAAAAAAGCTTAGAAAAATCCAGATAACAATACCTAAAGTTGAGTAGTTAAACGTAAAGAGTGTAGCTCCATCATTAGCTACGTCTCTTAAAACGGTTACCACAGAACTTAAGGGTAGAGCATAAGCAATAGGATGAATGATTTCTGGCATCGAAGAAATGGGGAAAAATGCCCCTGATAGAACTACCTGCGGAAAAGTTACTAAACCCACTATCGGTCTTATACCTTCTTGTGTTTTAGCCAAACTACCCAATGAAAATCCTATACAAAGAAAAATAAAAGTGCCCAACAGAATAGTTGAATAAAAAGATAAATAGCTACCAGTAATATTTATATTTAAAGCAAATATAGCCATTCCAAGTACAACTGATAATTGGGTTATTACTATTAGCATGCGGGCTAATACAATTGAGATAATAAAGTCTTTTGGCTCAATGGGTGTCACGAACAGCCTTTTAAGAATACCCCTTCTTCTATACTCAACTATATTAAAGCCTGATCCAGCAATGCTTAGATTCATAAGCATGAAAGCTAACAAACCAGGTAACAGAAAATCTATATAGCGCTGAGATCTTGCTTTTACATCGTTAATATTTAAAGTGAACATAGGTTTTATATTCCTTAAATCTCTTTCAATTGATATAAGACTAGACTTAATTGAACTCTTAATAACGTCTGACTGCCTTACCTGAGAAGCATCAAGCAATACATCCAAGGAATCTAATTCGCTTTTATCATTAAATTTCTGAGGAATTATTATTAGTGCCTTTATATCTCCATCAATTAGATTTTTTCTAAGAACTTGCTCTTCTCCTTCTGTCACTTCAAATAATTGATTAGTAGAAATTAGCTCAATAAACTTCGTCGATAATGGGCTCTCCGCCTTATCGGTCACTCCTAAAGATATAGGATCGGGCTCGCCCCCAGAAAAGGAAAAAGCCCCTATAAATATTAATGGGAAGAACAAGCTAAAAATAATAGCTTGTCTATTTCTTAAAAATATTTTTAGAAAGATTACGGTTAAATGAAATTGTAAATGTGTAAACATCTTAATCCCTCAAATCATGACCAGTTAAAGCTAAAAAAACATTTTCTAAGTTTCCGTTTTTTGTCTGATTATCATAAGACCTAATAAGGTTTAAAGGAGAATCTTCAACTATTAACTCTCCTTTATCCATAATGGCAATCTTGTCACATAATCTTTCTGCTTCTTCCATGTTGTGAGTGGTTAGAACGATTGTCATGCCTGATTCATTTAATGTCTTAATCAGAGTCCAGAGATTTCTTTTGGCTTGAGGGTCTAGGCCTGTAGTTGGTTCATCTAAAAATAGCACTTTCGGATCGTTTACTAATGCACAAGCTATTGAAAACCTTTGTTTCTGACCTCCCGATAATTCTTCAGGTTTAGAATGGATCTTATCTAAAAGATTTACTTCATTTAATAAAAAATTACTTTGTATATTTTTTTTATACAATTTCCCAAAAAGAATCAACAGTTCTCTTAAGCTAAGGGAATCAAAGTACTCGTTTGATTGGAGTTGAACTCCAATAATTTTTTTAACTTTAAAAGGCTCAGAGGCCACATCCAATCCATCTATAGAAGCCCTACCCTTATCAATATCAATTAACCCTTCTAACATTTCTAAAGTTGTTGTCTTTCCTGCTCCATTTGGTCCAAGGATTCCATATATCTCCCCTCTCTTAATGCTAAAAGAAATGCCATTAACGGCTTTAAAGATTTTCTTCTTATCTTCTGGGTGTGGGTAAGATTTATGTAAGTCTTCTACTTCAATTATTTTCATTCACCATAGATTGTCTTGATTTTACTTGGTATATTAATTTACATAGTTATTTGGAGATAGTTATTAATGTTGAAAACCATTTTTCAAATGTTATGGAAAACTGCAACTGCTTACGTGGTTATAGGATTTGCAGCTATACAGCTAGGTAGTATTGTCGTAGAAAACATATCAACGCAAAAGGTTCTAGGCATCCCTTCTGAAGTTTTTATGCAGACCTTGCTGGTTGGCATTCCTGTCTTATTGCCTATAGTTCTCCTAGTCACTTACTTTATAAAACGAGGTTCTTTAGCTGAAGAAACTGAAAATCAGAGAAAATCAATTAATAAGGCGAAAAAAACAGGTGACTATAAAAAGAAAATAGCAGTTGTACCTTTTGAGAACCTAAATAAAGAAGGGGAAGGAGATTTCTTGGTGGATGGAATAGTTGAAGATCTAATTACTGAATTCTCAATGATAAAAGAAATAGATGTAGCTTCTAGAAAAACATGTTTTGAATATAGAGAGAAAAATGAATCGATAGAATCTTTTATTAATGACTGGGATTTAGACTTCGTTGTCTCCGGAAGTATTAGGGCTGTCGAAGACAGAATAAGAGTTTCGGTAGAACTACTAGAAGTAGAAGATTCAAGGGTCATATGGAGCAATAAATATGATCGCGTAAAAACAGATATTTTTGAAGTTCAAGATGAAATAGTTACAAAAATAATTAATTCAATGATTGGAGAAATAGAATTATCTAGCCTTAAAAGAGCTCACAGGAAACCAACTAAAAATATGAGCTCTTACGAACTTGTTTTAAAAGGAAGGGATTTAAATCAACAATTTGAGAAAAGTGCAAATGCTGAGGCAATAGAGATCCTAGATGCAGCAATTGAAGCTGATGAAACAAACTCATTAGCTTATTCTTGGAAAGCATGCACCATGGGTCAGGCTTTAGCTTTGGGATTCCAAGAAAGAACAGATGAATTCTTGGGAGGGTTATTGGAATCAGTTGGAAAAGCAACTGAGATTGATGCAAATAATTGGAATGCAAACAGAATTATGGGTGAAGTCCATTTAACTCTAAACGATTTTGAGCAGACAAAAAACTTTGCGAATAAAGCCTTTAATGCAAATCCAAACAATCCTGCTGTTTTGTCTATCTATGGTGAATCTCTATTAAGAACTGGAGATATCGAAAAAGGAATTAAGATACTAGAAAAGGGATTAGAACTCGATCCAATGCCAATAAACGATACCAATAGCGATAGGTGGTTAAACGCCTTATTTTTTGCTAACTACCTGAACAAAGATTTTAATAAATGCAGGGAAATCTTTAAAGAAATTGAAAACTTTGATGCTAAAACTTGGCTTAGCTTCATAGATTTAAAGAATTTATCTGAAGAAAGTTATAAAGATGAAGCCTGGTTTGAACAAGGTCTAAATTTATTTAAAGACTTAGATTGGGAAATAACAATTGAAGGTTTTCATTTGCATGAAGAAAGTTTGAAAACAAATCTAAGTCAACTAGCACTGAATTCGACCAGCTGATTAATCAGTAATTAAAGGTAAGGATTGGAGGCCTAGAGCTTCTCTATAAGTGTTGTGGTAATGGTGAAGAGCAGGTTCATTCTTTCCAAAAGTTAAATACTCTACTTTACCTGACATTAATCCTCTGTGTGAAGAGGCTGCAACTACATAATCTTCATCTCTTATAACTGCAGCAAAACCCTCGTATTGGTCTTTAAGGGAAGTCTCTTCTTCATTACCAGATTTTTCCATGTTCTTAATGTACTCAAGAACATGGGGGTAGAAGTAAAAAGAGACCTTCGAAACACTCTTATTAGGTGAACTTTCTAATGGGTACTCCTTAACCAAAAAAGCCCCTTCGTTAGTTGGCATAAAGATTATATTAGGAAAAAGATAATAAACAGGAAGTGTTCCCGTACAAATGTTCCAATCTTCCTCTGGAAGTTCTCTCATTATATCAATCTCTCTTTTACAAAGAATAAGCCGGGCATTCCTTTGAAAACTATCAAACATTTGACAATTCCCATGGAAATTTTCAAATAGCGAATCTTTATGAAGTACAGAGAAATGGTAGGTCTCTCCAAAAGTATCTATAGCCAACTTCCAGTTCATCTCAGTAATATATTTTTCTTCGTTTGCTAAAACTAAATCTTCAAAGTTCCAAGAACCAAATTCTGCTTTTAACTTGTCTCCTAATAAATTTTCAAGATTAATTTCACCTTTTTCTGAGGGATGAATCCAAAGGAACCCATATCTCTCTAAACAAGGTAATTCTGTTAATCCGTGACATTCCTTATCTATTTTTCCGAAATGATCCTCTTTAGGATACCCAATCAAAGCTCCATCATTACTGAAAGTCCAACCATGAAAAGGGCAAGAAAACTTAGACTTTTCACCGCTCTTTTCACCTTCAACTATTACACCTCTATGAGAACAAACGTTAACATACGCCTTAAATTCACCTTTTTCATTTCTAGTTGCAAGTATTGGGATTCCAAAGTCTTCTGTTGTTATAAATGTATTATTTTTTGGAAGATCTCCAGACATTCCTATTATTTGAGGATAATTCAAGAAAAAAGTATCCCACTCTTTCTTAAATCTTTCTTCGCAAATGTAAGTATCAGCAGGAGTTTTCATTATCCCTCCGGCATTAACATTTGTTTTCGCATCTAAATGGCCAATTAGTCCTTTTAGTATCCTTATCTGCTCTTCTCTTAACATATTTAAGATAGTACCATTTTCTTACTATAAATAAGCACAGTTAAAACTACATCTCTATTGAGTTAACCATCTTATTTTTTCCAATAAACCTAAGATCCTCTAAGCCTATATATAGCTATCAAGCTTATGCTCATGACGCAACCTTCATCTTTTTCATCAAATAAATTAACAGTCACTTCTACGAACTCATGGCCTTTTTTTTCATAAGTTTTATTAACTTCCATTTCTGCTACAAGGTTAGTTCCATATTGTACTGACTTGAAGTTTTGAGAAGTCGTTTGTAAATGAACCCAAGGATTCATGTAAGCATTTCCAGCTAATATCCAGTTAGAACATCCCAATAAGAAAGATAGATTTGAAAAACCACCTTTATCGGGTTGTAACAAATAGGGTAACGAATTTACATCTCTTAAATAAACTAAAGGGTCTTTTCCTCCCCAATAGAATCTAAAGGCCTTGCATCCCTCCTCTTTCAGTTTATTCCATTCTGCTTTGGTAGCTTTTGGAGGTATGAAATCTGGTTCAACTATCTTGTCTTTTCTCATTAAAGGAGGGTTAGGTAAATCTTTTATTATCGCAACTTCAGCGTTAGCACTTATCACTCCATTATGTCTAATTAAAGAAGTATTCAAGCTATTGTCATCAATAAAATCTGTAACAACCTCAAACTTATCATGGTCATAAAGAGGTGAGGTGATATGGCAATTCACATAACCTTTTTCTAGCCAATCTCTTCCCCAAACTTCAATAACCGGATGAATTAAGTAAGCAGAAATAGTTACACCGGGAACAAGCCCTCCTTCAAAACCATATTCTTTTGCCAATTCATCGCCATGAATTTTATTTTCTGAGTCTGGGGCTGTGTTAAATGCCGTACCAGACCAATTATTTACTTTCTTTAGCTCTATTGACATAACAATACAAGTATTACCACTCCCCGGTATTTTCCATAGACATCCAAGGCTCTACAGGTGCAAGGGGAGATCCTTTTTGCAAGAGTTCGACTGAAACTTTATCAGGGGATCTAACGAATGCCATATGACCGTCTCTTGGTGGTCTATTAATAACCACCCCTGATTCTTGAAGGCGAGAACAGGTCTCGTATATGTTATCTACTTGATAAGCTAAATGGCCAAAATTTCTTGAACCCAAACCCAATTCATCCCCATCCCAATTATAAGTAAGTTCAATTTGGGAAAATTCATCATCTTCAGCAGATAGAAAAATTAAGGTAAACCTTCCTTCCTTTACTTCAATCCTCTTAACTTCTTTAAGACCCAAGGCATCACAGTAAAAATTCATAGACTCATCTATGTCCCTTATTCTTAGCATAGTATGTAGGTATTTCATTAATAAATATCCTTATTCATTTAAATTCTTCTGAAAAGTCTCGGTGAGCAGATAAACTGAGATTAACGAGATAATTGAAGCGATTGCTATGTAAACGGAAACCCAAAAAATATCATAATTTTTCCATAGTAATGTAGCTATTATTGGAGCAAAAGAGCCTCCTATGATTGCTCCTAATTGGTAACCTAAAGACGCTCCAGAATACCTTACTTCTGTAGAAAAAAGTTCCGCAAAGAATGCAGCTTGAGGCCCATACATCATTCCAAGGAACATTAGCCCGAAAGTTATAGCAATAACTACATAAAAGAAATCCCCTGTGCCGGTTAAAGGAAAAATTGCAAAAGCCCATAAAGCAGTTAAGGCAGCTCCAGTCATAAAAATTCCCTTCCTTCCATTCCTGTCCGAATAAGAAGAAAAAAAGAATTGCGTTGGTACCATTATTGCTGAACCTATTAAAACAGCTGTTAATAAATCATCCCTACTCAAATCAGTTGTTTCTACTCCGTAAGCCAATAAGAAGGCAATTAATATATAAAAAGTTACTTGTACTGATAAAAAAGCACCGGCAGCTAGAGAAATTCTTTTTGGGTATTTTTTTAATGCTTCTAAAATTGGAGAAGACTTAAAGGCTGGAGGCGCTTCGGTATTTTGCTCCTTTAAAGCCTCTAATTCTTTGAATGCTTTTGTGTCTTCGAGTCTTAGTTGAATATACAGGCTTATCACAATAAGTAAGAAACTAGCTAAAAATGGAATTCTCCAACCCCAAGAAAGGAAAGATTCTTCATTGGTAAAGGCACTTACAGTGATAAAAGCTAGATTTGCTAATATAACTCCTACTGGTGCTCCTGCCTGAGCGTAGGCCCCGTAGTAGCCTCTTTTTTCTTTAGGAGCATTTTCTGTTACCAATAACATGGCACCTCCCCACTGACCTCCAATGGCGATTCCTTGAGCAAAGCGAAGGAGAGTTAATAAAATAGGTGCAGAGATTCCTATCATTTCGTAAGTAGGTAATAGCCCAATTAAAGTGGAAGAAATCCCCATCAACATTAGAGCAATAACCAGCGTTTTCTTTCTTCCTATAAGATCACCAAAGTGTCCAAAAATAATTCCTCCCACTGGTCTCGCTATAAAGCCAGCTGCAAAGGTTAAGAATGAAAGTATTAATGCAGTTGTCGGAGAAGCTTCTCCGAAGAATAATTTTGGAAAAACTAGACCTGCCGCTGCTCCGTATAGGAAGAAATCGTACCACTCTATACTTGTTCCTGTTAAAGATGTTAAAGCAACCTTCCTTATATTAGATTCTGTATTGGTAGATTTGTCCATTTTGTCTTAGAGATAATTCATACGAAACTTTAACCTGTAATTTGCAAGATGTAAAAGCAGTAGATTGCTATCTAAATTAGCTGCTATTGGTTTTCTTTCTTCACAAACACAGTATCAAGAAAATTAATCATCTTTTCTAAGGCTTGTGGTGCATCTTTTTCAAAGCTAGAGCCTAAGAACATGTTAGAGCCAGAATCTAAGAAAGCATGATTCCTATCTTGATGTTCCCAATATTGAGTTTTATGTCCTAAAGATTCTAATTTATGAAGGTATTTTTTTACCGACGCCGGTGTAGTTAGGCTATCTTCTGATCCAACTAGAAGAAAATGAGGAGGAAGAGTGACATCTTCTTGCCTTGGAATATTGTAGATTGGTGATAGAGCTTTATACATTTTCGGATTAGTTATAGCGCTGTATTGATTTCCAAATACTCCTCTAGCCTTAGACCTTGAAAACAACCAAAAAGGGTTCTTAGAGGTTTCAAATCCCTGTAGACTTGCTTCATAAATATCGAAAGCACCATAGCTTAATATAACAGCTTGTACGCTTAGGTCGTTGTCTAAGGAAACCTGCTCAGCAGTTCTTCCTTTCGGAAGAAAAGTGGGTGTGAAGCTTAAATTACTTTCAAATTCTTCTACCGAACTTAGCTTTGTTCCTGAATTAACAATCATTGCAGATAAATGAGCTCCAGCACTATCCCCAGTAACTGCAATTTTGGAATTATCTCCTTTGTATTTAGAGATATTATGTTTGATCCAGATTACAGCCCCAAAAGCATCTTCTACAATCTCGTCTAAAGTTACAGAATTATCCTGATCTGATAATAGTCGGTAATTCACGTTGCATATAACGTATTCACTATTAGTAGCTAGATATTGAGACATTTGATCCATAATAGAATTGTCATTTACAAGCCAACCTCCCCCATGAAATATAACCAAAACAGGATTAGATTCTTTTTTGGAAATGGGTGTATAAATGTCTAAGGTCAAATCGAACCCTTCTGTTGAAGCCCATACAACATTTTCCTCTAATTGATATTTGCTCGGGTCATTGTTTGTTAATAGTTCTTCGCCGTCTGAACATCCAATTACTGTCAACAACAAAAGGCAGACAAAGATTAAGTTCTTCATTTATCTTCCTTCCATCTAAGGGGCTAGGCTAGATCTAGCTTGAACACCCCAACGACCTTCATCATTTGTAACAACGTATAGTGATTGGTATTTTTTCATCGGATTGTTATTTTTATCATAACGTTGAAAAACTGTAGATATATGTACTTTATTTTTTGATACTAGAACTACATCTCTGGACACCCAAGCAGAATGATCCCATCCAGTTGCTGCAAGTCTATTAAAAACATTTGTTGCAGCATATTCCTCTTTGGTATCCCAAACTGTCACTTTTCCACCTGCAATCCTTACATGCGGATAATTCAAGGTATCTGACCAACTATTCATGTCTCTAGTATTAAAGGAGTACATAAAAGAATCTAAAACCTGCATAGCTTTATTAATAGAATCAGATTCTTCTATATCGTCTGCCCAGGCTCCCAAAGCTAGAAGCAAGGTTAGTAAGGTGATGGTTAGGCTTTTAATCAGATTCATACATTTCTCTCATCTTCATCCTCATCTTTAACTATAAATTGTTAGAGATATAACTATACATTTCTAAAGATATTTAGAAAACCTAAAGGAGTTATGAGTGGTGGGCGATACAGGACTTGAACCTGTAACTTCCACCGTGTAAAGGTGGCACTCTACCAATTGAGTTAATCGCCCTTAAGGAGGCGTGCGATTATATTATTCAACTTTCTTGAAGTCACTAATTGGTTTTAAAGATATTTATAATCAATCGCAATTATAAATATCCATCTTCTCTAAGATCTTCAAAAGTTCTCTTGAATGCATTTATGACTTGATCAATTATATCTGGCTTGTGCGCAAATGAAATAAAGGCGAGGTGAATACCAGGTACGATCACGTTGTGACCGAGTAGATGAAGATAGAACTCTTTTTCCAAGGAATAGTGGTTATGATCTATGTCGCGCGATGACTCAATGGTCTCACCACCAAAAATTAAGTGCATCATAGAACCTGCGTTCAGCATCTGCGCAGGAATATTGTTCAATCGACAATACTCGTTGACCTCATCAGCCATTCGATCACCCTGCTCGTGTAAGTAAGGGTAAATCTTCTCCTGATTCTCTTTGAGATACTCCAGCATGCCAATACCCCCTGCCATTGTGAGAGGATTGCCACTAAATGTTCCTCCAGCAAAGATTGCTGGAGTTTTTTCAGCGCCAGAAAAAGTATTCATTACCTTTTTAGATCCCGCAACAACTCCAATCGGAAGTCCGCCACCAGCTGCCTTGCCATAAGTCACTAGGTCTGGTTTGATATTATAGAACTGCTGACAACCGCCATATTCAATCCTAAATCCAGTTATTACTTCGTCAAACATTAAAAGAACCTCACACTCGGTACACACTTCCCGCAAACCTTGTAAAAACTCCTGATTGTCGAGCCTAGGATTAGAGCTTTGCACTGGTTCAATGGCGACTAATGCCAGATTGTCTTTATGCTTACGAATCAGCTCGTAAGCATTGATATCGCGATAAGGAAGCATCATCATAAGATCCTTTGAAACTTCTTCAGGGATACCCGCTCCAAGTGTAGTGTTAAAGGGTGTTGAGCGATCACTCTTGAAATCAGCTTTTATCAACGCATAGTCGTGAACGCCATGATATGACCCATCAAATAAGGCCACAATTTTTTTACCTGTTACTGCTCGAGCTGCACGAAACGCAAACATAGTTGCTTCAGTACCAGAATTACAGAACATCACTTCGTCCACTGCAGCCGAGGATTCCTTAATAAGTTCAGCGAGTCGTGCCTGTTGACCGTTTGGAATTCCATAGTGCCAACCCTTTTCAATTTGCGGACCGATTGCAGCTTGCACCGGTTCTGGCTTGTTGCCTAGCACGTTAGGACCAAAGCCTCCTGTTAGATCAATATAACGATTCCCATCTAGATCTGTCAGGTAAGGTCCTTCAGCGGAGTCAATATAAATTTGATGCGGAAGATCCACGGTTTGCACAACTTCCTGGGCTAAAGCGGCTTGTCCCCGGCGCGCTACTTCTTCACATTTAGCCGTTCTTTCAATTAGTTTAGCTCTTACCGCTTGGGATTTTTTTCCTATCTCCTCGTCTGCTTTTTTATTTGTATGTTTCACTACCCCTTCCTTAATATATATTTGATATCCATTTTAGCGTTAGCCACGTTATTTTTTATTTATTTGATATATCAAAGATAAAGCCTTGATAATTATTTGAAGTAATTTCCTCGAGCTTTTCCGTATAAACAGGCACCCCTATAAATGGCAGAAAGGCATTAGCTTTGTCTTCAATATTTGACCCGTTATACCAAGATTTGGTTGAAGTAAAAATAGTCATATCAGCAATCTCATTAACTAACCCCATCCATTCTTCTTCTGCTGCATCGGTGGACTCTATAACTGATTTGTTATTTTCAGACATCCAACCTATACAATCAGCAATCCAATTCACGTGTTGTTCAATCGAAGGCATCATATTAGAGAGGACGGAAGGACTTCCTGGACCGGTTATAGTAAATAGATTCGGAAAATTCGTTACTCCTAAGCCTAAGTATGATTTAGCTCCTTCTTTCCACTGATCTTTTAAGATTACTCCGTTTCTACCAACGATATCTAAACTGGTAAGAGCACCAGTCATGGCATCAAATCCAGTGGCTAAAATGAGAGTATCTATTTCATAATTCTTATCAGCTTCTATGTTGTTAGAACCTATCTTGCTTATTGGATCCGAATTTAAATCAACTAAGTGAACATTCTCTCTATTGAATGTCTCAAAATAGCCAGCATCAACACACAGCCTCTTTCCGCCTATATGGTATTTTGGACATAGTGTTTCTGCTGTTTCTGGATCTCTGACAACTTCTTTTATTTTTTCTCTTACAAAACTTGCCGCAACTCCATTGGCATTAACATCAACTGGAATATCAGCGTATCCGCCAAAAAAACCTAAGCCATTACTTTCCCAATTTTCTTCAAGCTGCTTATTTACTTCATCGGGGTCTGATTCCGATATAAAAGCTTCACCTGAATCACTTGCTATTCCAAATCCATTAGCCCAATTCTCTTTTCTAAATTCTGAATACCTAGATTTTATATCTGCTTCTATAGATTTATCCATTGGACCGTTATTTGAGGGTATAGAGTAGTTAGGAGTTCTTTGAAACACATAAAGGTTCTTAACATCTTTAGCAATTTCAGGAATAGTTTGAATGGAAGATGATCCGGTTCCAATAATTGCTACGTTCTTATTAGAAAAATCTATCTCCTCTCTAGGCCAGGTTGCAGTATGAAGTAACTCTCCTTGAAAAGAATCAAGTCCTTCAATTTCTGGCTTATTTGGAACAGATAAACATCCGGTTGCAAAGATGCAAAACTTCGATAAGTAATCTCCTTTATTAGTTTTAATGTTCCATAAAGAATCATCTTCGTTAAATCTAGCCTCAATCACCTCTTCTTCAAAATTGATACCTTTTCTAAGATCAAATCTATCTGCTACGTGGTTAAGATATTCTAATATTTCAGGTCCGGAGGAGTACTTTTCACTCCAATTCCATTCTTGTTGAAGGTCTTCATCGAATTGATAAGAATATTCTAAAGAAGGTATATCGCACCTTGCTCCAGGATATCTGTTCCAATTCCAGGTCCCTCCTAGCTCATCAGATTTTTCAATTACAGAAGTTGTAAAACCCATGCCTCTAAGTTTATATAACATATACAAACCTGCGACACCTGCCCCTACTATCAATACATCAACTTTGTTATTGGCTTTTTCTTTATTCATCCTCTCTCCCTAGTCATAGAATAGAATATCTTATTGGAAATATGAACTGGTAATTTGAAACAGTAGTGAATTAAAGAACTACCATTAAGATTGAGCTAAGGATTCTGCTCTAAGAATAATATAGTTAGCCATTACAGTTGATTCTATTCCCATAGATCTTTTTTTTGCCTCTTCAAATAAATCTGCTTTTATTTCGTCATCTTTTAATTCAGTTATGACTATTCCTATATGAAACCTATTTGCATTCATAGGACTCCGTGACCATTTGTTTAGTTAAATATCTCTTTGCCTTATAAAATGTTGTTGGTAATATTTGGCTCATCAATCAATAAGAAGTTTAAACATTAAAGACCTTAAAGAAAGCATTATATAAATTAGTTATGAAAAATACCCTTTTAGCCCCTCCTGTTGTTTCCCAAATAGATAATAAATCTGAGGAATTTGAGCACTATAAAGCTGCAATGCTTGAAAAGCTGGATGGCATTGAAGACCTATTGGATTATGTTGAGCTTGGTGGAGGAATGCATCATCACGAGAGATTGGCTGCTAGAGGGAAAATGTCGGTAAGAGAAAGAATTGCCAACTTCATAGATCCTGATACCCCTTTCTTAGAAATTAGTTCTTTAGCAGCTTACGCATCAGACTACCCTGTAGGGGGTGGTGCAGTTGCGGGAATAGGAATTGTTGCAGGAACAGAGTGTGTAATTTTTGCAAATGACCCAACCGTATTGGCTGGTGCCATGCATGCTTATTCAGGGAAAAAATGGACTCGAGCAATGGAGGTCTCGAGGGTCAATAAAATACCCTACGTTCAATTCGTAGAATCTGCTGGTGGCGACTTAAGAATGGGAGGAGGAAAAGGAAAAAGTAAAACAAGAGGAACAATCTTGGGTGCAGGGCATTTTGCTGAATCTGGCAGAACATTTTATGACGTTACAGAACTATCAAAGCTCAGAATACCAACCATATCTATTGTATTTGGCTCTTCCACTGCGGGCGGAGCATATCAACCGGGTATGTCTGATTATAATATTTTTATCAAAAAACAATCTAAGGTTTTCCTTGGAGGACCGCCACTCGTCAAAATGGCTACTGGGGAAGAATCTGATGATGAGACCTTAGGTGGAGGCCAAATGCATGCCGAAACTTCTGGTTTAGCTGACTATCTAGCGGAAGATGAAATGGACGCTTTAAGGATAGGTAGAGAAGTGGTTTCACATTTAAATTGGAGAAAGGAAGGCGCTAAACCTAAGCTCAGACCAGATGAACCTGTACTTGATTCAGAAGATTTACTTGGGCTTGTTGATCCAGATTTAAAAAGACCTTTTGATGTAAGAGAAGTAATCGGAAGGATCGCAGATGGGTCTAGATTTGAAGAATTTAAACCTTTATTTGGACCAACCATAGTTTGCGGATTTTCTTCTATTCATGGATATACCGTCGGCGTTTTAGGAAACAATGGGCCTATCTTTCCTGATACAGCTTCGAAAGGAGCTCACTTCGTTCAATTATGCAACCAGATAGATGTTCCGATTATCTTCTTACAAAACATAACAGGTTTTGTTGTAGGTAAAGATTATGAAAGAGACGGTCAAATAAAAAAAGGAGCTCAATTCCTTAATTCTGTGTCTAATTCAACAGTACCTCACCTAACTGTTATTTTAGGTGCGAGCTACGGAGCTGGTACTTATGCCATGTCAGGAAGAGCATACGATAATAAATTCACTTTTCTTTGGCCCACAGCAAAGATTGCCGTTATGGGACCTCAACAAATAGCTGGGGTTATGTCTATTGTTAGAAGAGCAAGAGCTGCAAGATTAGGAGAAAAGTTTGACGAAAAAGAAGATGCCGAGATGGTTGCATTTGCTGAAAGAGTCCAAGAGGAAGGCTCCCTTGCGTTAAGAGCTACTGGTGCGATTAGCGATGATGGAATAATTGATCCAAGAGACACTAGGACGGTATTAGGAATTTGCTTATCTTTGGTAAGCGGAAGGCATATTGAAGGCGCACCTGGATATGGAGTATACAGACTATGACTTTTCATAAATTACTAATAGCCAATAGAGGCGAAATTGCTTGCAGAATAATTAAGAGTGCTCATGAGATGGGGATTTCTTGCGTAGCAGTTTATACCAATGCTGATTCGGAATCGCCTTTCGTTAGGCAGGCGGATGAAGCTGTCAAATTATCCGATACTTACCTTAATGGTAAAGAAATAATAGAAGCTGCCATTCAAACGGGAGCTCAAGCGATCCATCCTGGATACGGATTCCTATCAGAAAATGCTAAATTTTCTAGGGATGTTCTTAAAGCTGGCTTAATCTGGGTTGGGCCAAGCTCTAGAGTTATCACTTCTATGGGGGATAAGTTAAAAGCTAAAGATATTGCTGAAAAAGCAGGCGTTCCTACCCTTCCGATGACTACTGACCCAAAAAAAGCTAACACAATTGGGTATCCCATACTTATAAAAGCTGCTGCAGGAGGCGGAGGAAAAGGTATGCGTATTGTTGAATCTAAGAAGGACTTAAAAGAGTCTTTATTAGGTGCACAAAGAGAAGCAAAAACTGGATTTGGTGATGATAGAGTCTTTATAGAAAGGTATGTCGCTTCATCAAGGCATATAGAAATTCAAATTCTAGGAGATTCGCACGGTAACGTGGTTCATTTAGGAGAGAGAGAATGTTCAATACAAAGAAGACATCAAAAGATTATTGAAGAGTCGCCTTCACCTAGAGTTAACCCTGAGATGCGTGAAGCCATGGGGAATGCTGCTATTAAATTGGCTAAGAAGCTAAAGTACGAATCTGCTGGAACGGTTGAATTTCTAGTTGATGATAAAACGGGAGAATTTTGGTTCCTGGAAGTAAACACAAGATTACAAGTCGAACACCCTGTAACCGAAGAAGTAACAGGAAAGGATTTGGTATATGAACAGTTAAGAATAGCTAGAGGTGAGGAACTAGGCTATGAACAAGAAGATATATCATGGGAAGGGTCATCTATTGAAGCTAGATTGTACGCAGAAGATCCTGCTAATGAATTCTTGCCAGCTACTGGAACTCTTATTGCTTATGAAACTGACGAAAGTATAGATGCAAGATGGGACGCGGGAATAGAACAAGGCTCTGTAATTGGAACAGACTTTGACCCAATGTTAGCTAAAGTGATAGCCACGGGTAAAAATAGAACTGATGCAGCGAATAAGCTTGCTTTAGCTCTGCAATCTCTTCACATAGGAGGTGTTATAACTAATAGAGATTTCTTGGTGGCTTCATTAAGGTCGAAGCATTTCCATAAAGGCCTAACTACTTCTGACTTCATAGAAAAAGCTAAACCTCAACGATCAGTTATTTTAAAAGGTCAACAACTAGAGCAAGTTGTTACTGCAGCTGCTTTATGGATACAAGGGGAAAACAGAAATAATGCTTCTTTATTAAAAAATGCACCTTCTGGATGGAGAAATTCAAGACTGCCAAGGCAAAAAATAAGCTTTGAATACTCTGATAAAGAAATAAACGTTACTTACAAAGCAAATAGAGATGGGTCCTTTGATCTAAATGAGAATACTAAGGCAAATATTCTTAAATGGACTACTACAGGAATAGACCTAGAGGTGAATAACACTAGATTCTTTTCTAAAGTAACCAGAAAAAAAGATGATCTTGTTGTGCACGGTCCTTGGGGAGATGCTTTATTAAAAATTCTTCCTAGATTCACTCTACCAGGATCGGAATTACAAGCGGGCGGACTTGTGGCGCCAATGCCAGGTAAAGTGATAGATTTAAAAGTGAAAGTAGGCAGTAAAGTTAAAAAAGGAGATACTTTAGTTATCTTAGAAGCAATGAAAATGGAACATCAAGTCAAAGCAATAGAAGATGGAAAAGTCACTAAAGTCCTAATCAATAAGGATGATCAACTTGAGAATGGGGCCTTATTAATGATAGTTGAATAAAACAACTGGGAGAGCTCATGAGCGCTAATAAAGAAAAAATAATCATAGGTAATTGCAGTGGATTCTATGGGGATAGGCTATCAGCTGCGAAAGATATGGTTGAAGGAGGCCCTATAGATGTCCTCACTGGAGATTATTTAGCAGAATTAACTATGACCATCCTTTATAACCAAAGAATGAAGCGAGGAGAAGACCAAGGTTATGTAGGCACTTTCTTAAAGCAATTTAAAGACGTTGCAGAAAATTGCCAAGCAAAAGGTATAAAGATCGTCACTAATGCTGGCGGACTAAACCCTTCTTCCATGGCAACGAAAATAGAAGAAATTGTTGAAGAATTAAACTTAAATCTAAAGGTAGCTTATATTGATGGAGATGATCTCATTCCTCGATTTGATGAGCTTAGAGAAGCACAAGAGCCTTTAAATAATATTGAAAAGGGAATTTCTTTGCATGAGTATAAAAAAACACCTTTAACAGCAAATGCTTATTTTGGTGCCTGGGGCATAAAAGAAGCCTTAGATGCTGGCGCTGATGTTGTTGTCTGCCCAAGAGTCACAGACGCCGCAGTAGTAATAGGTCCTGCGGCTTGGAAATACAATTGGTCCAGAGATAATTTTGATGCCTTGGCAGGTGCTCTTGCTGCTGGACATATAATCGAATGTGGGGCGCAAGCAACTGGAGGCAATTACTCCTTCTTTCAAGAAGTGCCTTCTTTCTTAAATATTGGGTATCCAATAGCGGAAATTTTCGAAGATGGGAGCTTTACTATCACCAAACATCCAGGTACTGGTGGTCTAGTATCAATTGGAACTGTTACTGCTCAACTTTTATATGAAATAGGCTCGCCCGCTTACATGAACCCAGATGTAATTGGTCATTTTGATACCTTAAAAATAGAACAAGAATCTGAAGATAGAGTCCATGTCAGTGGTTGTAGAGGTTCAAGCGCACCGAAAAGCCATAAAGTTTGTGTCAATCTAGCAGGAGGATTTAGAAATGGTACGGAGATTCTGTTAACTGGATTGGATATAGAAGAGAAAGCTAAATTGGTTACTGACCTTATCTTTGATAATGTCGGAGGAAAAGATCAATTTGATAAAGTAGATGTGCAATTAATAAGGACTGATCATCTTAATCCTGATTCAAACGAAGAAGCACAAGCCGCTTTAAGAATTTCTGTAATGTCTCAAAATCCGGACCTTGTAGGAAGGTTGTTTAGTGCCAAGATTGTGGAATTAGGGTTAGCAAGTATTCCTGGATACACTGGCAGGTCAGGTATAGCAACTGGCCCTTACATACAATATTGGCCCGCTCTCATAGATAGTAAGTTTATAACTGAGAAAGTACATATAGATGGGAAGACAATTGACGTACAGCCAACAAGTCAAATGGATTTTGAAGAAATCTATTACCAAAAGGAACCTTATGAAAATCTTCTTCCTGAAATTAAATCCTATCAATCTACTTCTTTTGGAAAGTTATACGGAACTAGATCTGGAGATAAAGGGGGTTGTGCGAATTTAGGTGTCTGGGCTAAAACTCAAGAATCTTATTCCTATCTATATGAATTCCTAACTGTTAAAAAATTAAAAGAACTTCTGCCCGACCTAAAAGATTTCGAAATTGATAGATATGAATTACCTAACATATTGTCATTAAACTTTTACGTTCATGATATTTTACAAGATGGGGTCTCTTCTTCAACGAGACTAGACGGTCAAGCAAAGTCATTAGGAGAATACCTTAGAGCTAAAGAAGTTGAGATACCTGATTTTTTAATTAATTAAATAATTACTATGACTAAAAATTTATCACTAGAAGGCTTGGTATTTCAGGCTACAAAAATAAATGTTGAGGAGAATGTACTTACTATTACTCTGAACAGGCCTGAAAAAAAGAACGCCCTTAATAATGTAATGATGAACGAAATTTGCTATGCCCTAGCCTACGCCAAACAAGAAAGAAATGTTCGTGTCGTTGTTATAGCAGCAGAAGGTGATGTTTTCTGTGCTGGAGCTGACCTAAGAAGAGAGAAAGCTGAATCTAATGTTCCTAAAATAGAAGGGTCAGATGATATCAGCTTACTAATTAGGCATCTGTATAAACCTGTTATTTGCAAGATTCAAGGGTCCGTTCATGCAGGTGCCCTTCTAATGGTAACCAATTGCACACATGCAATAGCAGTAGAAGATGCAAAATTTTCTGCACCTGAAATCTTAAGAGGGGTCTGGCCGCACATGGTTATGGCAGGATTATTTAGAGTGATGCCCAAAAGAGCAGCTCTTGATTTCTGTATGAGAGGTCAAGCAATAGATGCAACGAAAGCAGAAGAATGGGGCCTTATTAATCAATCTGTACCTAACAATAAACTTGATGAGGTTGTTGTTAATTTAGCTTCTGATCTTGCCAATCTTGCGCCTGGGACAATGCAATTTGGACTCGAAGCCTATGTAAAACAAGATGATTTGAATTTTGATGAAGCCTTGCCTTATCTGGCAAAAAAGAGTGCTGAAACTTTTGCAGGTCCAGATGCTAAAGAAGGTATAGCTGCCTTTTTAGAAAAAAGAGAACCAAACTGGGATTAATTATTTTTTGTTGCTAAATAAATAGAGAAAAGAACAATAAAACCTCCCAAAGCTTGAACGGGCAAAATAGCTTCGTTAACCAAAAGCCAACCATAAAAAGCTGCAGCTACAGGCTGCATCAACAGAATCAAAGAAGACAAATGAGCAGAAATTTTAGAAATCCCATATACGATTAAACCTTGAGCTAAGGTCTGGCTTATTAATGCGTATCCTATTAGTAGACTCCATTCCTTACCTGTATCAGGAATTAATTCTCTTGTTTCAAAGAAGACAATAGGTATTAAGATAATTGCAGTAAAACCTGTAGCTAGCAACAAGGTTTGAGCAGGAGAAAATTTTTCCGTCAATGATTTAATTGAAAGGATATACCCGGCATAAAAGATTGCTGCTATTAACGCTAAAGAATCACCGAAAATTTTCGAGCTATTACCAGTAGATCCAGCAAGTATAACTATACTAACTCCAAGCATAGCCAATAGTAATATAAAGAAGAAAGTAGGTTTTATTCGATGACCTAAAAACACTAATCCAATAAAGCTTACAAAAATTGGAGCTGTATTAGCCATTAATGTTGCATTAGCAACCGAAGTAAAAGCAATAGACCAATTCCAAATAGACATGTCTATGGCAAAACAAAACCCAGAAAGAATTAATATAAAAAGTAATCTCTTCTTCTTTAACAATTCTAGATTTAATTTATTCCCTTCAATCTGTACCCATATATATATAAAAGGTAAGGCTAAAAATACTCTATAGAAAGCTACTAAAGATGGAGAAGATTCGCTATATCTAACGAAGATTGCAGATAAGCCAAGCAAAAAAGATCCAAGAAAAAGAGACACTAGCCCCTTAATTAGTTCATTGGATTTCTCTATCTCTACATTCATAAGCTAAGTTATACTTTAGAATCTAATAATATGGATAGCTTTATTCAAAATAACCAAAAAATAATCTCTGTTTCTGATGTTAATAATTTAGCAAAAGGCTTACTTGAGAAAGAGCTCTCTAATATCTGGATACAAGGAGAAATCTCAAACTTTACAGCGCACGGGTCAGGGCATTGGTACTTTACCATAAAAGATCAAGACTCTTCTTTAAGCTGTGTAATGTTTAAGTTTGATAATTTAAACCTTCTGTTTAAACCCAAAGTTGGTGATGAGTTAATACTTAACGGTAATATTAGTATCTATTCTCCTACTGGACGCTATCAATTCAACGTAAAACATATTGAAGTATCGGGAGAAGGCGCATTACTAAGAGCTTTTGAAGACCTTAAAAAGAAACTGGAATTAGAAGGTCTATTTGACGAGCATAATAAAAAAGAATTACCAGATTTTCCTTTGTATGTTTCTGTTATTACCTCAGCTACAGGTGCTGTACTTAAGGACATAATAAATGTATTAAAAAGAAGATCTCCTTTGGTTCATTTAACGCTTATCGAAACGCCTGTTCAAGGCAAACAAGCTGAAAAGAGTATTTGTGAATCTATAGAAAAAGCTAATGACTACAAAGAAGCTGATCTTATAATACTTGCTAGAGGCGGTGGATCAATTGAAGATCTTTGGTGCTTCAACATGGAATCAGTTGCAAGAGCTATCTTCAAATCTGAAATTCCTCTAATTAGTGCTATTGGCCATGAAACAGATTTTACAATATCTGATTTCGTTTCTGATTTAAGGGCCCCTACTCCTTCTGCAGCAGCAGAAATAATTAGTCAAAATCACAGTAATCTACTGAAAGAAATATCATCTACTCTTAAACAGTTACATTTATCAATTGGTAATAGCTTAAAGCAGAGTAAAGACAACTTACTTTCATTGTCCAAACTTATTAGACGTCCAGGAGATAAGCTGAGGGAAATTTCTCAAAAATTTGATGGGCTAGAAATCCAAGTAATAAACCAATTTGAGAAGCTAATCTTAATATCAAAAAATGAATTAGACTTACTTGCCTCCTCTTTAAATGAAAGATCTCCTTCAGTGTTACTTCAGAACTACGGGTTTAGATTAGAAAGCTCTTCTAAAGGCATTGAACAATCGGTAATAAAAATACTAAAAGATAAAAAATCAGATTTTCTAAGAAACTTAAAAACTCTCGAAGCAGTTAGCCCTCTTTCTGTTCTATCTAGAGGATACTCAATTCTAACAAAAGGTAAGAGTAATGAAGTTATTAGCTCTTCTTCTCAATTAACGATTGGAGAAGAAATCGAAGGCAAGCTCAGTCAAGGCAAGATTTTAACTAAAGTTATTGATATATCTGATGAGGATTAAGATATTCATCTTTTTTCTTCCTCTTATTTTAAGCTCTTGTATGTCTAAGATGCATTTCCTTTCATCTATTCAATGCGATTTCCCTTTACATAGTCCGTACCCTGGAGGTGTATTAAATATTCCTATTAACAACAATAATATTAAAAAAGAAAGTCCATTAATTACAGGTAATTTAAAATTTACTAAATGTAGATCGTCAAACAAATACACCAAAATAATAATCCCAATACCCTTGGACTTTAAAGGGAAAAAAATTAGTGTAAAACAAGAAGAGGCTTTTCTTTTCAATGAATACCTAACTGAAAAATTTTATAGAGAATCAAGAATTACTATCTCAGATGAGAATTTGGTTAACCCTGGTGATGATTTCATTCCAAGAATAAAAGAAGAATATCAATTAAGCTTAAAAGCTAAACAAACATATACACCTAAAAGGTTAAATGCATGGGAAATGAATATTCCAGTAGTTGGTCAAATAAGTAGTGAGTTTGGAGTTAGGAGGTTTATTAACGACCAGCCAAAGAATAGACATAGCGGTATTGATATATATGCGAAAGAAGGAACTGTAATAACAGCCCCCTTAGCAGGAGAAGCAATTATTGCTTCGAACTTCTTTTACAAAGGTAACGCGATCTATATTAACCATGGTGCAGGCCTAGTTAGTAGCTATTCGCATCTTAGTGAAATCAATATTGCGAAAGGAGATTTAGTAGAGCAAGGAGATGTGATTGGGTTTGTAGGCCAAACAGGAAGAGTAACTGGCCCTCATCTCCACTGGGAAGTATATCTAATGGGAATTTCTATAAACCCCGAAGTATTCTTATCCAAACCTCTCTAACTCTTTTCAGATTTAAAAATAATTGCCTCTAAACTAACTTCAGTTTGTGGGCCTATAAGTATTTCTATTAAATTCCCTTCTGGATCCATTATATAAGTAGCTGGAATGCTAGGGGGTTTACTCCATCCAAATAATAAACCGGGGTCATTAAGGATACTTGGAATATTAACCTTAAACTTTATGATCTGATCTTTTAGAACGCTCCCTTGTAATTGGTCAAAGTTGTAAGCTAAAACTAACACTTTATCTTTATTATTGGTGTAGAAATTCTCTAGTTCAGGCATTTCTTTAATACAAGGTGGACACCAATCAGCCCAGTAATTTATAACTAACCATTTTCCTAGAAATTCATTTTTATTTCCCTTATGACCTTCGAATAGTTCATAATCATGCCTTGCACAAGAGCTTATGAGCACCATTAGTATCATGACTGATAATGCTCTGACCTTGTTTAACTTAAGTATATTCATAAAGCTAATATTTAATAAGATAACTATGACTCATTTTATCATTTACCATAACCCAAGGTGCAGCAAATCAAGGAAAACAATGGAAATTCTTAAAGAGAATGATGTTGATACAGAAATAATCTTATACCTTGAAACACCGCCATCTGTAGAAGAACTAAAAAACATCCTAAATAAATTAAATCTAAGCCCTAGAGAGATAATAAGAAAAGGCGAAGATGAATATAAAAGCTATAATCTAAATAATGAGAATCTATCAGATCAAGAGTTAATTGGTGTAATGTCTAGCAACCCAAAGCTCATAGAGAGACCCATAGTGGTTCATGAAGATAGAGCTGTTATTGGCAGACCTCCTGAAAATGTACTCTCATTAATAAATAATTAAATATGGAATCAATATGGAACAAAAAAGTTTTTTTCAAAGATTAAAAGAGAATCCTTTTTCTTGGCTGTTTTCTGGAGAGCTATTTTTCCTCTCTTTAAACAGTTTGTTTGTCTTGATTGTTTTAATATCAATCATATCCTCTATTACTTCGTTGTTCACAGATAGCTATGAAGATCCAACTGGGAAAGCTCTTGTGCTTGCTCCTCCTGGACCAATAGTTGAACAAGTAGCAGTCACGAATGATCCTTTTTCATTGGTAAACGGTTCGTTACCAAGCGAGCTTTATGTTGGTGACCTTTTGGAAGTTCTAGAGACAGCCTCAACAGATAAAAGGGTTACAGATATAGTTTTGAGACTGGACAATATAGATGGGACTGGTCAAGTAGTTTTATATGACATTGGTTCTGCCCTTCAAAAAATAAGAGATGCTGGGAAAAATATAATTGCTGTTGGCGATAGTTACAGCAGAAGTGCTTACTACTTAGCTTCGTTTGCAAATGAAATAATAATGAATCCTGATGGGTGGCTTTTCCTTGATGGCTTTGGTAGATCGAAACTTTATTACAAATCATTTCTAGATAAATTCAAAATAGATTTTAATATTTTTAGAGTTGGGACTTTTAAATCAGCCGTAGAGCCTTACTTAAGGGACAATATGTCTGAAGAAGCTAAGCAAGCTAACCTAGCTTATCTTGAAGTCCTATGGGATTCATGGAAAAAAGAAGTTACTGGCAATAGAGCTTCTGATTTGAAAAAAGATATTCAATTCCTTGTTGATAATTCTGATGAAATAATTCAAGACTCTGAGAAAGGTATGGCAGACGCACTTTACTCTTATGGTTTAGTAGACCAACTCCTTAGTAGATCTGAGCAAAGAAAGTATTTGAGAGATAAATTTGGAGATTCAGAAGACGAAGAGAGTTTTTCTCAAATTTCTGGTTTTGAATACTTCCAATTAATACAATCAGAAAAGGATGATAATATCTCAGAAAACAAAATTGCCGTTGTCATAGCAAGAGGTACCATCGTTGACGGCACACAACCTCCAGGGCTAATTGGAGGAGATTCTACTTCTAAATTAATAAAAGAAGCTCATGAAAATGAAAGTGTTAAAGCGATAGTACTAAGAGTGGATTCAGGCGGAGGTGGTGTTTTTGCCTCTGAATTAATAAGAGAAGAAATAGTAGTTGCTAAAGAAAAAGGGATAAAAATTATTGCTTCAATGGGAAATGTTGCAGCTTCAGGTGGATACTGGATTTCTGCTAATGCTAATGAAATATGGGCTTCACATAATACTATTACTGGTTCAATAGGTATCTTTGGAATGTATCCAACTTTTAACAGGGCTTTAAACGATATCGGTATAAATCAAGATGGTGTAAAAACATCAAGAATTGATCTATCTGGAAGGCCCACACAAAAGATTGATCCAGCCTTGTCTAGAATCTTGCAAAAAGAAATTGAATACGGGTATGAAAGATTCTTAAACTTGGTAAGTAGTGCACGAAATATGTCTGTTGAAGAAGTAGACAAGATAGCTCAAGGGAGAGTTTGGGCAGGCTCCAAAGCTCTAGAGTTAGGGCTAGTAGACAACCTTGGTAACCTAAAAGACGCTATAAATAGAGCAGCTGAATTAGCCGAGTTGGATGAATATACAACCTATCTTCCTTCTCAAGATTTAGACTGGAAGCAGCGTATTCTAAGTAACTTCTCTAATATACTTATAGGACTAATCCCAGAATCTTTAAGGGAAAATTTAGTAATTAAGACGATAGAAGTCCTTAATGAGATAGATAGCTTTAATGACCCTAAGGGCTTATATATTAGGTGTGAGGACTGCTTAATCTAGAATCTAGTAATTTTTTAATAAGAACAGGAGTTATCTTCTTTTTCATTTGCAAAGAGAAGCTATCTAATTCATTTATTAATTTAAGTAAATCTGAAAGATTCCTGGAAGTATAATTAATAATATATTTGATTGCTCTTTCCTCTAATTCTATTCCTTTCCTCGTAGCGGATTGCTTCAAAGCTTCTATTTTTTCTTCTTCTGAAATTTCAGGAACTTCAACACCAGTGAATGAAGATAGCCGCGACATTAAATCTACTAGATCTATCTCTAAGTCTTTAGATACTGTTTTCGATGAAATATAAATCTTAGTTTTGCTAAGGAAACAAGCATTTATTAAGTTAAATACTGCAACTTCCCACTCTTCAGAGGATATCATTGACTCAAAATCTTCTATAATAATTGCATCCATTGATTCTAGATTTTGTAAGATTTCAGGCCCAGAAACCCTTTCATCTTCAAAAGAAAAGTGAAAGGTTTTCATCTCTTTATTTATAAATTCTCTATGAAGACCTTTCATTAAGTAAGACTTACCTACTCCTTTATTGCCCCATATAAAGTAAAAGTTAGAGATTGAATCATCTTCAACTGATTTTTTTAGAATCTTTAAACACTCTTTTGTAGATTCACAATTAATAAATCTATCTAAACTGATTACGTCATCTAACTGGACATTTAGATGCAATTGCTCGGGTTTCATTACCATAAGAATTCTTTAAAAATTATTCTTCCTTCCTTGTTAATATAATTAAATAAGCTCAAACAGATAAAAAGAAGCACGCCAGACATAGCAATCCACTCTATAAATAAAGGCAGAAAATCAAAAGAAGACCTAATAAGAACAATTATAAAAAGAGCTATAGTCCAACCAGTATAGTGTTTACCCCAACGATTTGGTAATGCCTGTTTGTCTTCAAATAAAAGCAAAAATAACATTGCGCCAATCAGGATAATCCCATCACGAGCAAGCATCGTATAAACAAACCATAAAGGAAGCTTTCCTGAAAAAGCCAATGCCAAAAGAGTAGCTAGAACTAAACATTTATCTGCTAAAGGATCCGCGAATTGGCCAAAATCACTTATCCAATTAAATTTTCTTGCTAAATAACCATCAAGCCAATCAGACAAACCAGCTACCACAAACAAAGACAAGGCTAAGATATCATTACCCTGGTAAATACCTATACTTATAGGAATTACCAACAAGAAACGAATTCCGGTAATTAAATTTGGTAAAACTGATAACATTTTCTTAATCTTCTATAAATTTGTAGACAAGGTTTTTTTCTGAAGAATCGCTTTCTTCTTTAAAGTTTATATTAATATTTAATAAATTCCTCAAATCTTCTAAATCTCCATAAGTGGACAAATTAAAATATGCCGAGGTCCCTTTAATCACGTCCAGACTGAACTTATTTATAATAACTTGTGAGCCTAGCTCCTGAATTATTTTTTCAAGGGCAGAGAAATTTAATACGCCATTAATAGAAACCTTACTCTCTATTATTTTATCTTTATCTACTAGCAAAGAAGCTTTTGAGTTTATTGAGTTAACCAAATTGTTAAATGAAGGCCCTAAAGTTTCAGCATTTTCTGATAAAGATGACATACAAGAGTGGTCTTCCAAAAGCACTCCAAAATCGTCCGTAATAAAGCAAACTAGCCAATTCTCTAAATTGTACCTCCTGACTGTCTTGTTCATGAATGTCTTAAATGAAACCGCACTTAACGAGTCTAAATACCTCAAATCTTGTAAATCCATTAAAGGAAATGATAAATCTACTAACCTGGTACGGGATAAATCAACTAAATCGCTTCTTAGTCTTTCACAGGATTCTACATAGGTCGGATCTGAAATATTTAAAGATGAGTTAAACGAACAAGGCAAATAAACCAACACTAAAGGAGTTGAGGAAAGCCAAAGAGGAATATTATTTTCTGATAAAAAACTTCTAATTCTATTTCCTTCAAAAAAAAATGTTGCCTTGATGCTATCTGGATCAGAAGTTAATTTATATTTGTTTATATAATTCTCTGGGTCTTTAAATATTGCCTTTAAATTATTGTAATTAGGTGCACTAGAATTTCCTGTTAGGTTTATCATTAATTTCTTTATTGCCTCTTGCATACCTTCTTGAATTGAAATTTTATCCGAACCTTCGATATTTACTTCAACTTCATAACTGCCCTTTAACCCATAAACTTCTGTGCTTTCTACAAAAGAATAAATAGTTACTAAAAAGTAAATAAGAAATAATTTTTTGATCATCTATTAATAAATTGTTTCGATATTGGTAAAATAAGCTATATTCAATTACAAGTCGATGACTTCAGAAGATAAAAATCCTCAAATAGACTATAAACAATCTGGCGTTGATGTAGACGCAGGGCATGATTTAGTTCAAAAGATTAAGCCGTTCGTTAATAAAACTAAAAGACCGGAGATACTTTCTGGGCTTGGTTCTTTTTCAGCCCTAAGCAGGATTCCTTCTAATATTAAGAATCCGATTCTTGTAACTTGCACCGATGGAGTGGGTACAAAGATTGAGATTGCAAAAGCTATGAACAGTTATAAAAATATAGGCATCGACTTGGTAGCAATGTGCGTTAATGACCTGATTGTTAATGGAGCTGAACCTCTTTTATTCTTAGACTATTACGTAACAGACAAACTAGATGTAGATACAGCCAGTCTAGTTATAGAAGGTATTGCTCAAGGTTGCACAATAGCAAATTGCTCTTTAGTGGGAGGTGAAACTGCTGAACATCCAGGTAGCTTCCTTGAAGATAGTTTTGATCTAGCTGGTTTCTCTTTGGGTGTAGTAGATGAAGAAGAGCTTATTGGTATCGAAGGCCCAAAGAACGGAGACCTTCTAATAGGTATCGCCTCTTCAGGTTTCCATTCCAATGGGTATTCTTTAATAAGGAAAGTAATAAAAGATTATGAACTGTCTCTAAAAGACAGGTTTAATGACATTACTCTAGGTGAGATGTTGCTTGAACCAACAAATATTTATGTACAAGAAATATTGGCTTTAAAAAAGATTGTCCAAATTCAGTCTATGGCCCATATTACAGGAGGTGGTTTCTTTGAAAACATTCCTAGAATGCTCAATAAAGATCAGAAAGCCAATATAAAATTTAAATTTGAAGATTGGCCGGCTAATGAAAATTATTTCTGGATAAAGGATTTAACTAACATATCAGAAGAAAATATGCTTAAAACCTTCAACTGTGGTATCGGATTAATCTTAGCCGTCTCACCAGAAGACGAGGAGAGTGCTTTAGGTGCATTAAGTCACAGCCCTTTCTTTTCAAAAACCATAGGCTCTATTGAAGAGAAAGAAGGGAACGAACCAAACCTAATATTTGTCTAATTAACAATGAACAATTTCAAATTGGCGATTCTTATCTCTGGTAGTGGATCGAATTTACAAGCACTTATAGATCAATTCTCACAAAAAGATAATAAAGTAATAATTAATTGTGTAATCAGCAATAAACGAAACGCTTATGGTCTGGAAAGGGCCAAAAAAGCTGGGATAAGAACTCATTTTGTAGATCATACACAGCATGGAACCAGAGAAGGATTTGACCAAGAATTAATTAAAATACTCAATCAATATAATCCTGACCTCATTGTCTTGGCAGGGTTTATGCGAATATTAAGTGATATCTTTGTTGATAAGTATTTGGGGAGGATAATAAACATACACCCTTCACTTTTACCAAAATACCCAGGATTAGATACCCACCAGAAAGTAATTAAAAATAATGATAGACTTCACGGTGTCACTGTTCATTATGTTGATAAGTCTTTAGATGGCGGTCCAGTTTGTGGCCAATCAATGCTTGAAGTAGAGACTACTGACGTTGAAGAGTTGCAAAATCAGATACATAAACTTGAACATAAATTATACCCTCACATAGTCTCTTTAATTGCGGAAGGCAAAATGACTTTTGACAAGGGTAAAGTGATTAAAAACACCTAAAAGAATTTTATTAATATGAGAAAGATTTGCTTCTTCAGCCTCCTTTTTATACTAGGAGCATCGCCTATATTTACTGCACCATTACTTCTACCTTCCACAGCTGAATTAGAAATAAAAGCTGGAAACTTTACTTTAGATATGAATGTCTCACTTATTGAAGAGAATGGAATTTGGGAAGTATCGTCCAAGGTTGGTGGCATTGTAAAGAGAGAAGAATTTGAGAGCTTTATTCTTGAAAATAAAAGAATAATACCTTTGCAATATTACCGAAAACAAAAGATTCTTTTTAAACGTAAAAATTCGAAGGCTATTTTTGATTGGGACTCTTCTAACCTAAGCTTCAAAGAGAACAAAAAGGAAGGAACTATTGATTTAGAAGAAAATGTATTGGGCCCTTCCACTGCTACACTAAAATTAAGAATAGACGTTAAGAGCATTGGGTTACAAAATCTGCCTGAAACAATTCAATATAAGGTTTACTATAACGGAGAAATAAAAGAAAGGACTTACCAATTTGGTGAGATAGAAGAAGTTAACACCCCCATGGGCAAACTTAAAGCTCTTAGAGTTTCTAGAGTTTTTGCTAATGGTGAAAACAGGAAACAGATTTATTGGCTGTGTCCAGAATTTGATTTCTCAATTATTAGGATTGTTGATGAAAATAATGAAAGAAATTCAGACATAAGAATAAAATCTATAAGTTTTTAACATCTAAGTCTTAGGAAGCGTCACTCCTTTTTGTCCTTGGTATTTACCACCCCTATCCTTATAACTTACTTCACATTCTTCATCGGATTCTAAAAAAAGCATCTGTGCCACGCCTTCATTAGCATATATTTTTGCTGGCAAGCTAGTTGTATTTGAAAATTCTAAAGTAACATGACCTTCCCATTCAGGTTCTAAAGGAGTTACATTAACTATAATTCCACATCTGGCATAAGTTGATTTGCCCAAACAAATGGTTAATACATTTCTTGGAATTTTGAAGTATTCCACCGTGCTTGCTAAGGCAAATGAGTTTGGAGGAATAACGCAAACTTCTCCCTTAACATCGACAAAACTATTTTCATCAAAATTCTTAGGGTCGACTGTAGCAGAGTGTATATTAGTAAATACCTTAAACTCGTTTGCGCATCTAACATCATAACCATATGAAGAAGTTCCATAGGATATGAGCTTTTCATTTTTCTTTCCTTCTCTAATTTGTCCTGATTCAAACGGTTCTATCATGCTATGTTCAATCGCCATTTGTTTTATCCATTTATCAGACTTAATGCTCATTATTAACCACTTTTATATTTATTGAATTAGTTAATGTATGATACTTTCCAATAGATTTTAAAAAAACATAATTTTTTACAGATATGAAAATAATTCAATTGGTTCTTTTTTCTTTTATTTCCTTTTTTGTATACGGTGACAGTCACAAGCAAGTTGATCTCCTTAATTTATATAAAAACCTGCATCTAAATCCTGAGTTATCTTTTAAAGAAGAAAAGACTTCTGCAAAGTTGGCTTTAATTCTTAATGACATGGGGTATGAGGTAACAACTGGAATTGGAGGGAATGGAGTAGTTGCTTTATTAAGAAACGGAGATGGTAAAACGGTAATGTTGAGGGCAGACATGGATGGGTTGCCTGTTGAAGAACGAACAGGCGCAAGCTATGCCAGCCGAACAAGAACTATTAACGACGATGGCTTAGAAGTATTTACAATGCATGCCTGTGGTCATGACATCCATATGACAGTATTGATTGGCACAGCAAGGTACCTTATTGAAAATAAATCAAATTGGGCTGGTACCTTATTACTAATTCTTGAACCTGCAGAAGAAGTAAGTGGAGGCGCCAGAAATATGATCAATGATGGTCTATTTTCTAAGTTTCCTAGACCTGACTACAATCTAGCGCTCCATGTAAGTGCAAGTATGCAGGCTGGAAAAGTGGGTTATTTACCTGGATGGGCCATGGCTAACGTTGATTCAGTGGATATAACTGTTAAAGGCCTAGGGGGTCATGGTGCTTATCCCCATACAACTAAGGATCCAGTTGTACTTTCAGCACAAATAATCACTCAACTTCAAACTATAGTGAGCAGACAAATTGCGCCCACTGACCCGGCAGTGGTAACTATTGGTTCTATTCATGGAGGAACTAAACACAACGTTATTCCAAACGAAGTAAAACTTCAGTTAACTCTTAGATCTTATACAGATGAAGTTAGAAACAATACTATTGCTTCCATCAAAAGAATTGTTAGAGGGTCAGCCATAGCTGCAGGCCTTCCTGAAAGTCTTTATCCCATTGTTACCATCAAAGATGAGTACACTCCTGCAGTATTTAATAACCCTGATTTAGTAGAAAAGCTTCGTAAAAGTTTTGAAAAGTCTTTGGGGGAAGAAAATGCCTTAAAAGTATCCCCTGTAATGGGAGGAGAAGATTTTGGAATGTTTGGAAGAGTTGAGCCTATAATTCCTACGGCCCTATTTTGGCTTGGCGCAGTTAACAAGAATATCTACGAGAAAGCTACAAGAGATGATATAGCATTACCTTCACTGCACTCGGATCTTTTCTTACCTGATGCCAAACCAACAATAGAAACAGGGGTTAAGGCTATGAGTAATGCCGCGTTGGATCTCTTTAATGAGTCTTAAAGAGCCCCCAAGTGTCTAGGTTTAATAAATTTTGATAATACGTAAGCTGTTAATAACCAATTCATAGATTCAGCTAATATAACAATACAACTCCACAAAACACTTGAATTAGACCAAAATAAGTCTATTTCGTTATAAATGGAAAATATACTTCCTAGAAAGAAAACGAACAACACCCTTTTGCTAGGTCTATCCAATAGTGGCATTACTTTACTAAGAATCCATGTAAGTACTAAGATTACAAAGAACTTTAAAAGAAAACTAAATAAATAGTCAGGTCCAGTTAAATCTAAAGAACTAAGGTCATTAGGAGCAACAGTTAAGAGTATTGTTTCTTTTGCAATATAAAGACCAAGCAACCCCATACAAAAATTTGTAATTGTTGCAAAAGATATTCCGATAAAAACCTTCATTTAACTTCTTTCTTTTAATTCTACTCTGCCACTAAAAGCATGCATTATTGTACCTCTATCAACGTACTCCAACTCTCCTCCAAGTGGAACTCCTTGGGCCAACTTGGTTAATACAAGATTATCTAAGTTTTTTAAAGAATCGTATATAAAATGAGCAGTTGTTTCACCTTCTAAAGTAGAGTTAGTAGCTAAAATTATCTCTTTAACTTGTTCAGACCTAGCTAAATTAAATAGCTTATCTAAAGCCAATTGCTCGGGACCAATATCGTCAATTGGAGATAAATGCCCATGCAAGACAAAGTAATTCCCGTTAAATTGATTGCTTTGTTCTATAGCAAACACGTCAGAGACGGACTCAACTACACACAAACTAGCTTTGTCTCTCTTCTCATTCTGACAAATAGAGCATAATTCTCCTTCCGAAAATATTCTGCATTTCTTGCACTTTCCTACTTCTTCTAAGGCCTTTGCCAATATTTCTGAAAGAAGAACACCCGCCTCCCTGTTTCTCTCTAATAGATGAAGGACCATTCTTTGTGCTGATTTTGGACCCACTCCTGGTAACACTTGCATGGCTTCAATTAAACTATCTACTAATGGGCTAACCTTGCTCATTAAGAATTTCTCGGCTCTATAGAAGATTCAACTACCTTTGCTCCAAAAGTTTCTATTATGTTTTGTACTTTCGGATCTTCCTTGATTGCTTTTTCTGCTTGGTCTTGTATTTTCCTTTTATCCTTTTCTTTAATCTTGTTAGGTGACTCTTCAGAAATCTCACCAGCCTCTAAAAAAACATTACATGGCTGATTAAAGTGTTTTGTCAAACAATCTTGCAATTCTTGTCTGTGTTTTCCATTAAATACATTTAATTTTTCTTCCGGCATAGACAGATAAACAATGGAATCATCAGTTCTTAAAAAAGAACAATGGGAAACCAGCTGCTTAGTACCGGCATCTAGTTTTAATTTATTAAAAATAGCATTCCAGCTCTTTGCTGATATATCTAATGATTCTTGATTTTTTTCAGTGAGCCCAGCTTCTTTTAGCGTTTTTTCTTCTACTTCCTTTGTTTCAGGTATTTTTGTGCTTTTTATACTTTCAATTTTTTTTTTAGTTTTTGGGACTTCCCCTGGCAAGAAAGCCACCATTCTTAATAATGCCATTTCAAAACCACTAGATATACTTGGAGCCAATTCCATATCTCGCTTAGCAATCAACCCTATCTGATAAAGAATCTGTAAATCATCAGCCGACAAAGCTTGAGCTAATTCTAATAAGCCTTTCTTGCCAGTTTCAGTTTCATTTAACACTTCTTCAGAAACCTGGGCAAAAGTAATTAACTGAATCGTTTCAAGGATTAAATCCATCAATCTTGGATAATCAATACTCATACCTGAAATTTCTTTGAGCAAATTTAATAGGGAGGCGGAATCCTTTTCTGCTATACAAGACAATAGTCCATTTACATAATCAGAAGGCAGAGTACCCAACATTTGGGAAATTCCTTCTTCTGTTAACTTTCCATCACAATAGGCTATTGCTTGATCGGCTATAGTTAGACAATCTCTTAAACTTCCTCTTCCTGCACGACTTATTTGCTCTATGGCTTCGACTTCAAACTTAACCTTTTCCTCTTTTAAAATAAAACTTATTCGTTCGATGAGCTCTGAAGGAGTTAAATTCTTTAAATTAAATTGTAAACACCTAGATAGAACTGTGGCAGGTATCTTCTCAGGCAGTGTGGTTGCAAGAATAAATATCACATGTTCTGGAGGCTCTTCTAAAGTCTTTAAAAGCATATTAAAACTTTGCGTCGAAAGCATATGCACTTCATCAAGCAAGTAAACTTTGTATCTAGAGGAGCTTGGCATATGTATAACGGTCTCAAGAAGTTGCTTTGTATCGTCCACCCCCCTGCTGGATGCGGCGTCAATTTCAAGAAAATCCATAAAACTACCTTCAGCAATAGAAGTACATGTGGCGCATTTATGGCAAGGCTTAGAATCTAATCCTTTTTCACAATTTAGACTTTTTGAAAGAATACGCGCAATTGTGGTTTTACCCACCCCTCTAGTTCCACTTAGAACATAAGCTTGATGTATCTTATTTTGATCAAGTGCATTCGTTAGAGCTTGTACTACATGCTCTTGGCCGACCACTTCTGAGAAATCATTTGGTCTCCATTTTCTCGCTAGTACTTGATAACTCATTATTTACTATAGAAGTATAGTTTATTAGTAATAAAATTTAATGACCTTATTTACTTTTTATAATTTGAAAAGCTTTATCAATATCTTGGAAATCAAACCCTCTATAATTTAAAAATCTCTTTAATTTAAGGATGTCTTTAGTTTCAGTTGGCATATTCCCGCTTACTTTCTTTTTTAAAGCTTCTAAAGCAAACTCGGACCACTCAATCTCATTTGATAACGGATAAAAGATTTGATCTCCCACTCCTCGTTGTTTTAATTCATTTCTAATTCTCAGTGGGCCGTAACCTCTATTTTTTCTACTTTGGAAATAACTCTCCGCAAACCTTTCATCACTCAACAGACCATCAGCTTTTAATTTTTCTATCTCTTTTTCAAGAAGTTCTTTAGATTCAACTCTAGGAGATAATTTTTTAAAAATCTCTCTTGAAGAATGTTCTCTTCTAGAAAGGAAATCCATTATCTTCAAACGAATGGATTTTGAATCTTCAAGGATTTTCATTATCAAGAAGTATA
>Ga0208894_1000377_pt1 | contig 34062 bp, 27 predicted proteins | sample ETNtaG_12_FD_185752 | JGI IMG/M metagenome (GOLD analysis project Ga0208894, IMG submission 185752) | Marine microbial and viral communities from oxygen minimum zone, Eastern Pacific Ocean - ETNP201306SV49 (SPAdes) (version 2) | ecosystem: Environmental > Aquatic > Marine > Oceanic ...
CTCTACAAGTACAATCGTCAAGACCTATATACAACTCTTCATATAATTCTCCAGTATATAATTTTAATGATAAGAACTTCACTTTTAGGTACCAGGAGTTTCAAAATTTAACATTTAATCCGGATGTTTTTGAATCAAATCTTGTTTCTGTAATGGCCTTTCATATTTATATGATCTTGGGCATAGACGCAGATACATTTGATATTAATAGTGGTGGTGTATTTTACAACCAAGCAAGAAAAATACTAGATTTTTCTCAGCAGAATGGATTTAAAGGTTGGGCACCTAATGATGGATTGCAGTCGCGGTATTATTTAATTGACAATATTCTTTCTCCAACATATAAAGAGTACAGAATGGTTCTGTTTAATTATCATTTTAAGGGATTGGATTTTATGACTACTGATTTAAAGCAAGCTAAAAGTGGTATTTCAAAATCTCTTACCTTGTTGGATCAAATGAACAAAAGAAGACCTAATTCATTTATCCTAAGAGTATTTTTCGATACTAAATCTAATGAGATACAAGATATTTTTAGTGGCGGCCCGAGTATTCCTATAACAAATTTAATATCAACCTTATCTAAATTAGCTCCTAATCATTCTGATAAATGGAGAAAAATTAGTTTTTAAATAAAAACACTAGTATTTTTAATACCCTAATTTAATGTCAGTTGTTAAAGAGCTTATCAATAAAGAATTATGCTTTAATTGATGACCTATCAGTTAGTTTCAATAATGGATTATCAATAATTACAGGGGAAACTGGTGCAGGAAAATCTATTCTAGTTGGTGGTTTATCACTTATTCTTGGAAAAAGAGCAGATATTTCTGTAGTAAAAGATGTATCAAAAAAATGTATTATTGAGGCAGTTTTTGATGTTGGAAATTATAATTTGAAATCAATTTTTAATAAAAATGAAATTGACTATGAAACTGAAACTATCATTAGAAGAGAAATATTACCATCAGGTAAATCAAGAGCATTTATTAATGACTCTCCTGTAAACTTAAACCAACTATCAGTAGTAAGTAGTGCAATTATTGATATTCACTCTCAGCATCAGACATTAGAATTAACACAAAATAATTTCCAATTTGAAGTTATTGACTCAATTTCAGATAATACAAAACTTATTAAAGATTATAGAGACTATCTAGACCTATATAATAGTAAAGAAAAAGAATTAGATGAGCTCATAGAAAACAAAGACCAGTTAATTAAGACATTGGATTATAATTTATTTTTGAAAAATGAAATAGAATCCTCTAGTATTTTGTCTGAAAGCCTAGAGGCATTAGAAGAAGATCAGAGGAATTTAGCAAATTTTAGCTCCATTAAGGATGAGTTAGTTTATAGTCAGCAACTACTTTCAGATGAAAAATATGGACTAATTATTACCATGACTAATTTAAAAAACTCACTTAAAAAATTAAGTGAGAATTCCGATTCATATTCTAGCCTTCTTGAGAGATTCTCTTCGATTCTAATTGAAGCAGATGATATATATAATGAAATTGAAAATAATCTAGAAATTTTGGAAGAAAATCCTGGCAAATTAGAGGAGATTAATAGTAAGCTAAGCAGTATTCATAATTTGTTTAGAAAACATTCTATTTCTACAATTAAAGAACTTGAAGAAATTTACAATAAGTTAAGAAAGAGTATTTCGTCTTCTGAAAATATTGACAAAAAAATTGAAGATGTTAAGGGTGAGTGCAAGGAGTTGATGAACAAAGTAAATAACAAAGCTAAAATTATTCATAACAATAGAAAGGCTGTCATTCCAGCATTTATTTCTGAAATCCAACAAATAATTCATGATTTAGGAATGAAAAATGCAAAATTTAAAATAGAGATTAATAAGCAAGACACTTTCTTTTCTAACGGAAAAGATATGATAGAATTTTTATTCACCGCTAATACAGGCTCAGAGTATAAACTATTAAAGCAGTCAGCATCAGGTGGCGAGTTGTCTAGAATTATGCTAGCAATTAAATCAATTTTAGCAAATTACCGCCAGCTTCCTACCCTTATGTTTGATGAAATTGATACAGGGGTTTCTGGTGAAATATCTCAAAAAATGGGAGATATAATGAAGCAAATGAGTAAAAAAATGCAGGTGTTTACTATTACTCACCTGCCACAAATAGCGGCTAAAGGGGAGTCACACTATAAAGTCTTAAAGTCACAAGACAATGGTAATACTATAACCGACATGGTAAAATTAAATAATGATGAGCGAGTAGTTGAGATAGCAACAATGTTGGAAGGAGATAAGATTTCAGCTTCAGCTGTAGCTCATGCAAAGCAGCTTTTGAATTAGTAATTAAATTTTTATAACTTACATTGATATATAAAAACATGTCAAATAATTTATTAAAAGGGAAAAGGGGTATTATTTTTGGCGCATTGGATGAGAATTCAATTGCTTGGATAACTGCAGAGAGAGTTCATGAGGAAGGCGGTACATTTGTTCTATCAAATGCACCGGTTGCAATGAGAATGGGACAAATCAATGAGCTAGCAAAAAAAACCAATTCACAGGTTATTGCAGCAGACGCTACCTCATTAGAAGATCTTGAAAATCTAGTAGCTGAATCTATGAAGATTTTAGGAGGAAAGCTGGATTTTGTCCTGCATTCAATAGGAATGTCTATAAATGTCAGAAAAGGTAGAGAGTATACTGATCAAAAGTATGAGTGGACTCAAAAAGGTGCTGATATCTCCGCTATGTCATTTCATAAAGTAATGCAGACTCTTTATAAGCAGGATGCTATGAATAAGTGGGGGAGTATAGTGGCTTTAACCTATATGGCTGCTCAACGTGTTTTTCCAGACTATAATGATATGGCAGATAATAAAGCATACTTAGAAAGTATTGCAAGAAGTTTTGGCTATTTCTTTGGAAAAGACAAAAAAGTTAGAGTAAATACAATTTCACAATCACCAACGCCTACAACTGCATCAAATGGGGTTAAAGGTTTTGATGGTTTTATTGCCTATGCAGAGAAAATGTCTCCGCTAGGTAATGCTACTGCACTTGATTGTGCAAACTACACAATTACTCTTTTTAGTGATCTTACAAAAAGGGTTACCTTACAAAACCTCTATAATGATGGAGGTTTTAGTAACATGGGAGTAAGTGATGCTATAATCGATGATATATCGGAATAAAAAATTAAAAATATTGAATTATGAAAAAAAATTACATTTTAACACTATTATTATCATTTCTATTTACTCTTAGCTTCCAAGCACAAGTGGTTGTTGGTGAGGGGACAGTTGTAAATGAAGAAATGCCTATAGAGCCTTTTTATAAATTCTCGTATACTCAGGTAATCTATCTAGCCAATGAGATTAATGCATCTGGAAGTATTACAGGATTAAAGTATAATGCAACCGCTGAAACGGATCTAGCCAATAGTGATTATTGGGATATTTGGATAGGACATACTACACTTGAAGCACATCCATCTGCTGATGGCTTTAATGGTGATCAATGGGTTGATATTTCAGAATTAACACAGGTCTATAGCGGAAATGTAACTATTTCAGACGGAGTTGTAAGTATTACACTCGATACACCATTTGATTACAATGGAACGGATAATCTTATGGTAGCAGTTAATGAAACATCTAATACGAATAATGCATATGATGCAGCAACTCATGATTTTTATTGCAGCGCAACAACTGGTGTTTATCGTGGACTTATAAGTTTTTCTGACACAGGCACAGGTGACTTTACTAATCCAGCTCCATTTGACCCAAGTACACCACCCGAAAACTCACAAATAAGAGAGTCTTATGCTAATATAACTTTTGAGGGAATAACACAATCTTGTTCAAACCCACAAACTGTTACCGTTACTAATATTACGGATGCTACAGCTGATGTGAGCTGGACATCTCCAAATGGTGACTCTTGGGAATATATTGTATTAGAGGCAGGAGAATCTGCTCCCGGAGAATCAGATACCGGGACTAGCGTAAGTACTACCTCTACAACACTTACAGGCTTAAATGATGTTACAAGTTATATGGTTTATGTAAGAACTGTTTGTAGTGGTGAGGTGAGTGGTTGGATAGGAGCAGTCTTTACTACAGATTGTGCTCAACCTATGGCTATCCCATTTCATGAAGGATTTAATGGAGACAATGCAGATCCAGCTAATACCACCATGCCTGCACCTTCAAATAGCGCAGATTGCTGGACAATTATTGATAATTCACCCGAAACAGCTCCTAATAATCAAGGTTGGCTTGTAAATTATTTATATGGAACATATGAAGGTGATCAAATGGCTCGACTGTATACAAATTTTAATGAGGGTAACAATGATGATTGGTTGATTTCACCTCAGTTAAATTTAACAGGTCAGGAAAGATTAAAATTTAGAGTAACCTCAGCAGATGCTAATGATCTTAATCATATGGAAGTTTTATTATCACAAAACACTAATGATCCAGCTGATTTTACAGAAGTAATATTAGAAAACTCACAATTTGCTGCTGAATGGTCACAAATGATAGTTGATCTATCGGCTTACTCTAGTGCTAGTTATATTGCATTTCATGTACCGGGGTCAGGACAAGATGGATCTAGTATAGCCATTGATGAGATTATAGTTGAACTTACCCCTACATGCCCTGAACCAACCAATGTTACAATATCTAATTTAACATCTTCATCAGCTGATGCTTCTTGGGTAGCAGGATCAGGCGGTGAAACAGCATGGGAATATGTAGTTCAAGATGCTAGTTTAGATGCGCCAACAGGCAGTGGCACTGCAGTTAACACAAATTCTGTAACCTTGTCAGGTCTAAGTCAAGGGGGTGAATATGATTTTTATGTTAGAGCAGATTGTGGAGGAGGTGATTATAGTCCTTATGTTCCAATAAGTGGAGTGTATTTTATGATTCCACCAGTTGGAGGAGTATGTACAGATCCAATTATAGTAACCTCTTTGCCATATAACACCACAGATAATACAGTAAATTATCAAGATGATTATACTGGAAGTGCTGGCGAAAATTGTGGTCAGTCAGCTGATTATTATCTAAATGGTGATGATGTGGTTTATGCTTACTCACCTACAAGTGATACATCTATTAATATTTCTATGACTCCAGATGCTACTTATTCTGGAATATTTGTTTATGATTCATGTGATGATATAGGAGTAGAATGTGTTGCTGGAATAGGAGACTACGGTACTGATGAAAGAACATTTGATTTGAATGTTTATGCAGGAACTACATATTATGTAGTAATTTCTACTTGGGCATCTCCGCAGAGTGTTGGATATGACCTTTCGATAGTTGAAAATACATGTACCGATCATGTTATTGAAGTTACTAATGTAGCTTGTACTGACGATCAATATTCTGTAGAGTTTAATGTTACTGATATGGGCTCATCTACATTATTAACAATGACAGATGATTTAGGAAATGTGCAGTATGCTCAAACTACAGGAGTAGTTACTTTTGGTCCATATACAGGAGCTGATGCTCATGTAATTACTGTAGAGGGCGATGATCCAAACTGTAATCAGACATATGTTGTAACTAATATATGTAATGATGAGTGTTCAGGAGCAATAGCTGTAGAACCAGGTCAAGAAATATCGGGTGATACTACTATTGCCACAGATTCTGGCAATAATGCTTCTAATGATCTATGGTATTCTTATACTGGAAATGGAGCGAGTGATCAAATAACAATTTCTTTATGCGGCTCTTCATATGATACGTATATTCGAATATTTGACGCATGCACCGGTAATGAAATTGCTTATAATGACGATTCATGTGGTTTACAGTCAGAAGTCACATTTACATCTGATGGAACAACAACATACTATATAATGATTGAAGGATATTCAGCAAATAATGGAGCATTTGTATTCACATTAAGTAGTACACTAGGAATTGATGAGATTGATTTATCAAATCTAAGAATATATCCAAATCCAGTAGATGGTAATTATGTAACAATCAAATCTCCGATTAGCGGAGATATGCAGATTGAATTATTTGATATAAATGGAAGGAGAGTATTAGACACTACTATATCAGGAGATATGTTAGATGTTTCATCTATTAATAGCGGTTTCTATATGCTTAAAACGACTGTAAATGGATACACCAATGTTTCTAAATTAATTATTAAATAACACTTTAGAAATAAAGCTAAAAAAGACCTGGTTTTTAAGCCAGGTCTTTTTTTTTATCTACTTGTTTGACTAAATTTGATCTATGACTGAAAACAACATTTCTTTTATTATTCCAGTATTTAATAGACAAGATGAGATAAAAGAACTTTTAGGGAGTTTCACTAAGCTTTCTTCAAGAAAAAATTTTGAAATTGTAATAATTGAGGATGGATCAACTAATGATTGTAAAGAGGTTATAAATGATTTTAAGAATCAATTAAATATCTCTTACTATATGAAAAGCAATACTGGTCCTGGAGATTCAAGAAATTATGGGATGAGAAAAGCAAAAGGAAATTATTTCATAATATTAGACTCAGATTGTTTATTGCCAGAAGATTACATGCAGCATGTCATTTATAACCTCAATAACAATTATGTTGATTGTTTTGGAGGAGTAGATGGATCTCATGAGAGTTTTACTGATTACCAAAAGGCTGTTAGTTTTTCAATGACTTCTTTTTTGACTACTGGAGGAATAAGAGGAGGGAAGTATAAGAAAAAATTATTTCAGCCAAGGAGTTTTAATATGGGAATATCTAAAGATGCTTTTTTAAGATCAAATGGTTTTGGCAATATACATCCAGGAGAAGACCCAGATTTATCTATTAGACTCAATAAATTAGGGTTTAAAACGGCATTATATAGTGATGTTCTGGTTTTTCATAAAAGAAGAATTACTGTTAGTAGCTTCTTTAAGCAAGTATATAAGTTTGGGCTGGTTAGGCCAATATTAAACCATTGGCACCCAAAATCATCTAGATTGATTTATTATTTCCCGACATTTGCTTTTATATTCCTAATTTTCTCAATTATTGAATTAATTAGGGGGAATCAGACCCCATTATATCTAATATTAATATATATGATACTAGTTTTCATTTCATCAACATACACTAATAGAAGTCTGAAGATAGGGTTACTGTCAATTATTACTAGTGCCATCCAAATTTTAGGATATGGTTATGGATATTTAAAGTCAAGTATTGTGTTAATTTTTAACAAAAAAAACATACAAAAGGTTTTCCCTGAAGTTTTTTTTAGTAAATAAGAAGATGTTTAAAAAGATAAGATCAGTATATAAGACTAGGAAATTTAACGTTTTTCTGTTTTTTGTGCTATTAGCGCTAGTATATTCCATGCTGTCTAAAATAACATCTAATTACACTAAAACTATAGTTTTTGCTGTAAAACCGGTGGATATTCCATCAGATCAAGTTGTATTAGATCAGTCTATTGACAGTATAAGACTTGAATTAAATGGTTATGGTTATAATTTAGCTAAGTATTATATAGATCAACCTATAGTTGAGATATCACTTAATGATTTAGATAAAGTTAAATCAAAATATCAATGGACTAAACAAAGGAATTTTTCAGATTTACAGGAAAAGTTTAATGAATCGGTAAGTTTAATCTCAACTTCAGTTAATCAAATAGATTTTATTATTGAACAATATGAATCAAAGAATGTTCCCGTAGAATTGCAATTAGAACTAAACTATAAATCTGGATTTGACTCCTTTCAAGAATATAAATTGTCAAAGGATTCAATCACTGTGACTGGCCCAAATTCATTAATTGATACAATTAATGTAATTGAAACACAAAAATTAGTATTAAATCAGATTGATTCAGATATTAATTCAGCTATTTGGTTAAAACCTTCAGAAAACCAGAATGTTATATATTCAGAAGAAAGTATAGGTTTTCAGCTAAAAGTTGAGAAATTTACAGAAGAATCTATAAAAGTTCCTATAACTATTGTAAATATTGATGATAATATGAAAATTAACTATTACCCTAAAGTGGTTTCTGTTTTATATAGGGTTAGTATAAAGGATTATAAGGCTGTAAATCCAATGGACTTTAGGGTAGAATGTGATTTAAATACAATTAATAAAGATAATTCAGTGCTAATTTCAAGTATTACAAAAAAACCAAGCAATGTTAAAAAATCTAGAATAGAAAACAATCAAATTCAATACGTAATAATAGAATGATAAAAGTTGCTATAACAGGAGGAATTGGTACAGGGAAAACAACTATTTCAAGTATGTTTGCTGATAAGGGTATTCCTGTGTTTAATTCTGATGAGATTGCAAAAGAGATAATGAATACTAATTCCTTATTAAAGAATAAAATTATAACAGTTTTTGGAGATAAGGCATATGATAAAAATAGACTAAACAAAGAGTATTTGTCAGATGCTATTTTTAATAATGAGACTTTATTAAAAAAAATAAACTCTATAGTTCATCCTTGTGTTGCTGAAGAATTCAATTTTTGGATTAAAGAACAGGATTCTAAATATATAATTTATGAGTCTGCAATTATTTTTGAAAACCAAGTAGAAGATTCTTTCGATAAAATCATATGTGTAACTGCTACTGAAGAAGATATAATTTCTAGAATAATGAAAAGAAACAACTTTTCAGTTGATAAGATTAAGTCAATAATTAATAAGCAATTATCCAATGATATAAAGATCCAAAAATCAGATTATGTTATAGAAAATATAGATATTTCAAACCTACCTGCTAGGGTACTAGAAATTCATAATAATATCATAAATTCATGCTGATCCTTCTTAAATCATATGTTAACGATAGGTTAAATTAATTAATCTACTATAATTTTACATTAAATTTGATTTATGAGTAAAAGGACGCTTATTCTTTTAATTACATTAATGAGTATATCATTAATTGGTATTATTATCATCCAAGGCTTTTTTATTGTAGAAATTTACAAAGATGCTGAGAGGAAATTTAATAAAGATTCTAATATCGCATTATCTGAAGGAGTTGAATGGTTAGAAAAAAGAGAATTTAGACGTTATGTTGTAAAATTTAGAGATTTAATAAGTAGTGGAGGGGTGATAGATACTACTGCTATAAATAGTTTATACATTCTAAAAGAGGATAGCGAAAATAATGAAGTAATGATGTATAGAAATGCATCTGTTGAAGAAAACCTTAAAGTACCTCAATTTTGGAATGTTTTAGAAGATAGCTTTAACCTAAAGAGGATCTCTAATGAAAGAGAAACAAAAATTCTTAAAATTCAAAAAGACAGAGAATATACAGGATGGGGCTCTGAAGAATTTCTTTCAAAGATTGGTGAAATATCAAAAAGTAAAGAAATTCTATTTGAAACAGCATATCATGATCTTGCAAAAAGAAATCCAATTGAAAGAAGAGTTGGAAATGTACATTCTCTTAATAATTTTTTGAAATATAGATTTAAGAGATTTAATATTGACATTCCTTTTGAATTTGCAATATTCAATAAAGATTCGATAACTAGTATTAAATCTGAAAAATTCATCTTAGATAAAAATACTTTTGAGTCAGCTCTTTTTAAAGATGAGAATGATGAGAGCACTTACCTTATAAAAGTATATTTTCCTGGAAGAACCCCATTTTTAGTTACACCCATAATTTCAGTTGCTTTGGTTTCAATTATTTTTACCTTTATTATAATAATTGTATATATATACACTGTGGTTATTCTCTTGAGGCAAAGACAAATTTCTCAAATCAAAACAGATTTTATTAACAACATGACTCATGAATTTAAAACACCAATAGCTACTATTAACCTTGCTTTAGATTCCATAAAAAACCCTAAAACAATTAATAATCATGGTTTAGTAAAGAAGTATTTAGAAATGATTAAAGATGAGAATGAAAGAATGCATGATCAGGTTGAAAATGTTTTAAGAATATCTCAGTTAGAAAAGAAAGAACTAAATATTAAGAAAACTACTTTAGATATAAATGAGTTAATTAAGATTGCAGTTTCTCATGTTAGATTATTGCTAGAGAATAAAAAAGGTTCTATAGATTTGAATCTAAATGCAGTTAAGTCAGAGATTAATGGAAATGAAACTCATTTAATAAATGTTATAGTGAATATAATAGATAATGCAATTAAATACTGTGATAAAAAACCGGAGATACAAGTTTCTACTGAAAATATTGATGATAAAATTGTATTAAAAATTAGGGACAATGGAGTTGGTATGTCTAAAAAAGTGCAGAATAAGATTTTTGAAAAATTTTATAGAGAACATACAGGGGATTTACACAATATAAAAGGCCATGGTCTGGGTTTATCATATGTAAAGAAGATAATAGATTATCATAATGGCAGTATAACCTTAGATAGTGCACTAAGCAAGGGGACGTTGTTTTCAATTGAATTGTTTATCAATAAATAATATATAATGAATGATAAAAAGAAAATATTATTAGTAGAGGATGATCCAAATTTCGGTATTATTCTTCGAGATTTTTTAAAAATGAATGATTATGACGTTATTTTAGCAAAAAATGGAATGGAGGGGTTTGAAAAATTTAAGAAATATGATTTCCATATATGTATTCTTGATGTAATGATGCCTTATAAAGATGGATTTACTTTGGCTGGTGAGATAAAAGAAATCAATCAAGATATTCCATTAATTTTTCTAACAGCAAAATCCTTGAAAGAAGATGTATTAAAAGGTTATAAAATTGGTGCTGACGATTATCTTAAGAAACCTTTTGATAGCGATGTGCTGTTGTATAAAATTAAAGCGATTTTAAAAAGAAATAAACTAAGTGCAATTTTAGATACAGACGAGCATGAATTTAAGTTTAGTTCTTTCGAATTTAATTCTAAACTAAGACACCTTAAGTTTAAGGATAATAAACATGTTAAACTTTCTCCTAAAGAAAATATGTTATTAAAGATGCTTTTGTTACATAAAAATGATCTAATGCCAAGAGAATTAGCTTTAACAAGAATTTGGAGAGATGACAACTATTTTACTTCTCGAAGTATGGATGTATATATTGCAAAATTAAGGAAGCAGTTAGAGATAGATCCAAATGTTAAAATAAACAATATTCATGGTGAAGGTTTTAGGCTAGTCTCTGATTAGATTATTTATGTGTTCTATAATTTTTTCAAAATTATAGTCTGGAGCAAACCATTCAACTCTATCAATTGATTTAAACCAAGTTAATTGTCTTTTAGCATATCTCCTTGTATTCTTTTTAATTTCATTAACACACTCATCTAAAGAGCATTTTTCTTCTATATAATTAAAGACTTCACTATATCCAATGGTATTTAATGCATTTAAACTTTTTAGGTTGTAAAGTTGTTTTACTTCATTAATTAAGCCCGATTCAATCATATTGTCAACACGTTTATTGATTTTATTATACAACTCAGATCGTTCTTGATTTATTCCTAATACGATTATATTAAAATCTCTTTTTTTCTTTTTCTTTTTTAGAAAACTTGAATATGATTTCCCTGTTGATATAGTAACTTCTAATGCCCTAATTAATCTTCTAGGATTATTTACATCTATAGTGAGATATGATGAAGGATCTAATTTTTTTAATTGTTTTTGCAACTTTTTTATTCCTTTTAATTCTAAATCTAAATAAAGTGAATTTCTAACCTCTTTGCTTGTTTCAGGGATTTCATCTAATCCATATAAAACACTATTTATATATAATCCAGATCCGCCAACAAGAATAGCTATATCATTTTTATTATAAATGGACTTTATACAATTTAAAGCATCTTTCTCATAATCAGATATGTTATAATTATCATTAATACTTTTATTATTTATTAAATGATGTTTAATGTTATTAAGTTCAGAAATTGATGGTTTTGCAGTTCCAATATTCATTTCTTTATAAAATTGTCGTGAATCTGCAGATACGATTTCAGTTTTGAAATAATTAGCAATCTTAATTGCCAAGTTTGTTTTTCCTATTGCTGTAGGCCCTATAATGGTTATTAGGTGTTTCCCCATTTATTATTTTGTTAATTTTTCAATAACATTTCCTTTATCCTTTTCTAAAAGTATTTTTAATAGTTTAAGAGTAGCCATAGCATCACCATTAGCTCTGTGTCTATTCTCAATTTTTATACCAAGACTTTTTGCTAATTTTCCTAAACTATATGAATCTCTGCCTGGAAGAAGTTCTTTAGAAAGTTCTATTGTGCATAAAGTTTTCCTATTAAAACTAACCCCTATATTTGTAAATTCATTTCTTAAGACTCTGTAATCAAAATTTGCATTATGTGCTACCAATATGCAGTTGCTTGTGATATCTATGATTTCTTCTGATATATCTATAAATTTTGGTTTATTTTTCAACATTTTATCAGTAATCCCTGTAAGATTTTGTATAAAGGGTTGAATTTTTTTTACTGAATTAACTAAAGTGTGTAATTGATCTGAGAGCTTTTTATCCTGAAACTTATAAATAGCTATTTCGGTAATTTTTTCTTCATTGAATTTACCTCCAGTAGTTTCTATATCAATTATTGCGTATATAATTCTATATTTTAATTTCTTTCACCGAAAATTAAACTTCCTACTCTAATCATATTACTTCCATGCTGAATAGCTAATTTATAATCATAACTCATCCCCATTGATAGAACAGTTATATTGGGATAGATGAGTCTAAGGTTTTTAAAGAAATCATTTAAATAAGTAAACTCTTTCTTTAAAATTTCTTCATTATTTGTAAAACTTGCCATACCCATTAATCCTATAATTGAAATATTTTTCAGAGTTTTGAATTCCTCTGATTTTAATATTGATTTAACTTGATCTATTGATAAACCAAATTTTGTTTCTTCAGAGGCAATTTTAATTTGTAATAAGCAATCAATAGTTAGATTATTCTTTTTTGCTTGACGATTAATCTCTTTTAACAATTTAAAATTATCAACACTATGTATAAGTTTTATAAAATTAGCTATATATTTTACTTTATTTCTTTGTAAATGACCTATCATATGCCAATCTATGTCTTTTGGTAGGGCACTGTATTTAGTTACGAGATCTTGAACTTTATTTTCACCAAAAATTTTCTGTCCAGATTGATATGCTTCCATAATTTGTTCATTAGATTTTGTTTTAGAAACAGCAACTAATTTTATATAATTATCAATAGAACTATATAATTTCTTTAAATTATCATTTATACTCATCTCATTCTATTGAAATTGTTTAGCAACTACTTCAGCCTTTTTGCTCTTCGAATAATCATAAAAACCTTCATCAGATTTTACACCTAATTTTCCTGAAGTAACCATATTTACTAATAGCTCAGATGGAGCATATTTTTCATCTTTTAATCCTTTATGCATTACTTTAAGTATAGACAAACATACATCTAAACCAATAAAATCTGCTAATTGCAAAGGGCCCATAGGGTGACCCATCCCGATTTTCATTATACTGTCTATATTTTTCACTTTAGCGACTCCTGTGTTTAAAGCTTCAATCGCCTCATTTATCATTGGTAATAAAATTCTATTTGCTATAAATCCAGGATAGTCGTTTACCTCAATTGCAATTTTATTAATTGTTTTGGAGAGTTCTATTATAGTATTTGTAGTCTCATCACTTGTTTTTCTTCCTCTTATTACCTCAACTAATTTCATAATAGGTACAGGATTCATAAAATGCATTCCAATAACCTTGTCTTCTCTTTTGGTTGAAGCTGCTATTTCTGTAATTGAAATGGATGAAGTATTTGTTGCTAGCATGGTTTTAGAAGAACATATTTGATCTAATTCTCTAAATATTTTAAGTTTTACATCTAGGTTTTCTGTAACTGCTTCAATAACAAGATCAGAAGTTTTTGAGCTATTTAATTCCACTGTTGTATTAATATTATCAAGTGTCATTAGTTTCTGTTTAGGATTAAGAATATCTCTTTTAACCATTCTATCGAGATTAGCAGAAATAGTGTTTAACCCATTTGATAATGAGTTAGAATTTAGATCAATAAGATTAACTTTATAATTATTCATAGCAAAAACTTGAGCAATACCATTACCCATAGTTCCTGCGCCAATAATTGAAATATTTTTCATAAGCTATTTATTAAAAGCATTTATAATTTCTAACGCAACTTTTAATGCTCTATAACCATCATCTAAAGAGACTCTTGGTGTAAGATCTTTTTCAATTGAATCAGCTAAACTTTCTAATTCTTCAAGAATAGCATTAGAGTTGTTAATTGCACTTTTATCGATGATTATATGTTTTTTTATTCCCTCTGCATTTTCTAATATTATTCCATTATCTGATTCTTTATCAGAAAGATCTTTCATAAAAACAACTTCACAATCTTTTTTAAAGAAATCTATTGATATATATGCTTCTTCTTGGAAAATCCTAAATTTTCTCATGTTTTTTAAAGAGATTCTGCTTGCAGTTAAATTAGCTACACAACCGTTTTTAAATTCAATTCTTGCATTTGCGATATCAGGGGAATTACTGATAATTGGAATTCCGCTAGATGAAATATCCTTAATATCAGATTTAACTATGTCAAGAATTATATCAATATCATGAATCATTAAATCAAGAACAACTGGAACATCTGTTCCTCTTGGATTAAATTGTGCTAACCTATGCGTTTCTATAAACATTGGATTATAAATACTATCTTTTACATGTAAGTATGCAGGATTAAATCTTTCCACATGTCCAACTTGTCCTTTAGCACTATTTTTTTTTGCAAGACTTATTATTTGTTTTGCTTCTTTTAGAGTGCTAGTAATAGGCTTTTCAATAAATATGTGTTTTTTATTATTTAATGCAATAGAAGCATAATGGAAATGTGATGGAGTAGGAGTAACTATATCAACCACATCAACTTCTTTTAATAATAATTCAAAAGAATCAAAACATTTACATGAAAGTTCCTTTGAAATTTTTTTAGAATTAGAACTATTATTATCATAAAAACCTATTAAGTTATATCGTTTTGATTCCTTAAGAAGTTTTATATGAATTTTACCAAGATGCCCTGCACCAATGACCCCGACTTTTAACATAGATAGTTTTTGCAAATTTAATCTTTTTAAGATCAAATAATAGTTATAAATTTATTGATATTTAGAAATTTATAATATATCGACTATAATTGAATGATTCTTTTAAGCATAAAGGTTTAAGAAAGAGATTAATCCAAACAATAAAATCTAAAGGGATTAGCAATAAAAGTGTGCTTTCTGCCATTAGTAAGGTTCCAAGGCATTTGTTTATGGATTCAGGATTTATTGATCATGCATATCAAGATAAAGCATTTCCTATATCTGCTAATCAAACCATATCTCAGCCGTTTACTGTAGCTTTTCAGACAGAATTACTCAAATTAAAAAAAGGTGATAAAGTTTTAGAAGTTGGAACTGGAAGCGGATACCAGGCTGCAGTACTTTGTGAATTGGGAGCTAATGTGTATACTATAGAAAGACAAGGGGAATTATATAAAAAGGTTGTCAATTTCCTACCTTCTATAAACTATTATCCGAAGAAAATAATTTATGGTGATGGATATAAGGGACTAGAAGAAGAATCTCCATTTGATTCAATTATTGTTACTGCTGGAGCACCATTTGTTCCTAAAACCCTCTTAAATCAACTTAAAATTGGCGGAAGGTTAGTCATACCTGTTGGAGAAAACATTCAAATAATGACTTTATATAGTAGGGTTTCAGAAAAAAAGTTTAGTAAGGAGGAGTTTGGAGAATTTCAATTTGTACCCCTTTTAAAAGAAAAAGAATAATAAGAATTACTTTTGATTTTTAATTTTTTTCAACCTGTCTAAAGCTTTTTTATTATCTCTGTCTTTAATTGTCTCTCTCTTGTCATATAGTTTTTTCCCTTTTGCTAAGGAAATCTCCATTTTTGCTAATCCTCTATCATTGATAAATAATTTTAAAGGGATTATTGTATTGCTGGAGTTAATTGTTTCTTTTAAAAGTTTTTTTAGCTCATTTTTATTAAGTAGTAACTTCCTTTGTTTTTTTGGATGATTATCTTCTGTATTACTAAATGAATATTTTTCAATATTCATGTTTAACACATATAACTCACCTTTGTCGTCAAATTTGCAGAAACTTTCTGATATACTTACCCTACTTTGTCTAATAGACTTAATCTCTGAGCCATTTAGGACAATTCCAGCAACATATTTTGAAAGTAATTCGTAGTTGAATTTAGCTTTTCTATTAACTATATTAATCTTTTTACTCATCTGAATTATTCACTAAAAGTATAATTTGAAACAATATACTTTAGTTTACTTTTAATCGAATTAGAATTATTATAGGTTAAGAACTCATTACTTGGAAAAGGTAGAAATTTATTTTTTAGTAATCTTTTTTGTCTGGTGTTTAAAGCTCTTCTGTCACCAGAAAATTCAATAAAAAAATTCTCAAAAACAAATTCACTGCTTAAAGGAAATTTATCAACAAGCTCATTTGTTTTTAAATTTACTATTTGCACCTGTGCAATAATTTTAGCTGCTTTTGTTTGCCTAAATTCTATTGTTTTTGCCCTAACAGTTACAATATTGTCAACTTTCATGTCATTCCCTAAACTATCCTTAACCACATTTCCGTTGTCATCTAATAGGTATTTTAAACCATCTTTTACTCTTTTTTCATTATTTTTCTCCTTTTCATTAATAATTTCTGGAGAGAATTCAATGTTTTTAAAAATTAGATTTATCTTATAATCATAATTGATTGCCGATTTATTTCTTTTTGAATAAAAACTTTGCCATAAACTTTTTAACCCATAAGTTTCAAAATCTAAAATATCATTTTCTAATTCTTCAGGTATTATTTTGTCAGAATCATTAGAGATCTCTACTAAAATATTGTGTTTTCCTCTATAAATACATTCTTCAATAAGGTTGCGGGTTTGATTAAAATTTGGGTTTATTTCTTCAATATATATAAGTAGATAATATGCTTCTCTATAATTAGATTTAATATTATTCTCCATTAAACTTTTGACTGTATTATATAAATAATTTGAAGTTTTATATCTATAATCTATGATTTTATTATCATAGTTGTAAAAATTAAAATTAATCTTATTATTTTCAGATTTTAATGGAATAATTGGTTTAATCTTATTTTGTCTTTCATTTAGCGACAAATATGTTTGATAAACTTCTCTATATAATTCAGGATTTCCATCATCTATTAAATGCTCTATTTTTGATAAGTCTTTATCAACTGATTTATAATAAGTTTCATTAAGAATTAGGAAATATTCATCTTTCTTTTTCTTGTTTTTTATTGTTTTTATTTTAGATATAGTCTCTGAAATAGCTTTATCATAATTGCCGCTAGCAATATTATTTTTTATTTTTTTTGATGTACTACAACTAGAAAAAATAAATAACAATATGAATAGATAAAGTTTGCTTTTAAAAAAAGATGTTAATAAAAAATAATCCAATTTATATTTTTTTAAGTATGTCATATGAGTATATTGATTATTTTTGAGATAGTAATTTAATTTAGTAAAAATATGGAAAAAGATTATGAAATTTTCAATTTAATTGATAAAGAAAAATCCCGTCAAATTGATGGTATTGAATTAATTGCATCTGAAAATTTTACAAGTAATCAAGTTTTAAATGCCACGGGATCTATATTAACAAATAAATATGCAGAGGGTTATCCTGGAAAAAGATATTATGGCGGTTGCTCTGTTGTTGATGAAATTGAAACTATTGCTATTGAAAGAGCTAAAGAGCTTTTTGGTGCTGAATGGGTAAATGTTCAACCACATTCGGGAAGTCAAGCAAATTCTGCAGTATTCTTTGCTTGTTTAAATGTTGGAGACAAAATTTTAGGATTTGACTTATCTCATGGTGGACATTTAACACATGGCTCTCCCGTTAATTTCTCTGGAAAACTATATAATCCGGTATTTTATGGGGTAGATAAGGAAACAGGGAGATTGGATTATAATCTGATTATGGAAATTGCAAATAAAGAAAGGCCTAAATTAATTATAGCAGGTGCTTCAGCATATTCAAGAGATATTGATTATAAAAAATTTAGAAAAATAGCAGACAGTGTTAACGCACTATTATTGGCTGATATATCTCATCCTTCAGGACTTATAGCTAAAGGAATATTAAATGATCCTCTCCCGTATTGTCATATAGTTACGACAACTACACATAAAACATTAAGAGGTCCTAGAGGAGGGTTGATTATGATGGGTAAAGATTTTGACAACCCTTTTGGTATTAAACTAAAAAATGGCACATTAAAGAAAATGTCATCAATCTTGGATTCAGCTATATTCCCTGGGAATCAAGGAGGGCCACTTGAACATGTAATTGCAGCAAAAGCAATTGCTTTTGGAGAGGCTTTAACGGATGAATATATGTTTTATATACTTCAAGTAAAAAAGAATGCTGCAGCAATGGCCAAAGCTTTTGTAGATAGGGAATATAATATTATTTCTGGAGGAACAGATAATCATATGATGTTGATAGATTTAAGAAATAAAAACGTAACAGGAAAGGAAGCTGAAACAATATTAGGTAAAGCTGAGATTACGGTTAATAAGAATATGGTGCCCTTTGATGATAAGTCACCTTTTGTTACTTCAGGAATTAGAGTTGGTACAGCAGCAATAACAACTAGAGGTTTAGTTGAGGATGATATGATGACAATAGTAGATTATATTGATAAAGCTATTTTAAATAATGATAATGATGAGGTCCTCAATGAAATAGCTGATTCGGTTAAGCTAATGATGAAAGACAGACCGCTATTTAATTCTTAATCATTTTGAATTACATGCTGATATGCGCCTAAATCTGGATTATTAGTTCTATCTATATTTAGCAAATCAAGTGGAATCATGTTTGAATAGATTGGATTGCCTTGATTTTTTGCTGCAGAATTTACTCCTATAATCATATTGTTTTCATATGGGGCTAAAAAGTCTGGATCCTCATTTGATATTAAGTTTTCAAAATGTTCTTCATTTTCAAAATCATAAGTAGCTGTACTAAAACTCCCATTTATATCTGAAAATTTCAGCAAACAATTATTGAATTTATAATCTAAGTTTGAATCATCAAATTGTTCAATTAGTAACTCAATATTTTGATCACCATATATTATGCAGTTGTTAAAATTTACTTCTAAAACTTCATTGTTAGTTATATCTCCTTCAGAATCGATTAAGTAATTATTAAGTAAAACAGTGGGGAACTGTCTAAATCCAGAATTCCAATAATTTGTAATTGTACAATGTGTAAAATGGTATACTCCTCCATAAGTTCCGGCGAAAGATGATTGGCCTGAATTATTTATAACTAAGTTTTCTGCTCTAATTGAAGATTCTTTTGCTAGTATGCCAAAGTTACTTGAGTTATAAATTTTACTATTTTGTATAAATAATTTTTCTTGATTATTATCAAAACCTCCACTTAGATATAAACCTATAGAGCTGTTTTTAATAGTAGTATAATTAATTTCATTATTAATACTGCCATCAAAAAGCCAAATTGTTCCCCACTGTCCCGGAATATTTTCAAAAACTGGTTCTAACCTGTCAGCTTCAAAAACAACCTCATTTTCTAATAGCTCTTGATCTAAGCTGAATTCTCCATTTATTTTTATAGACGCGCCATTTGTTACAATTAACCCAGAATTAGAATGAAAATGCAGCCTTGATCCTGAATCTATAGTTAGTATTTCATTTTCTGGAACAGCAGCATATCCATAAACAACATAAGGCTTGTTTGAAGTAAAGTTCAATTCAGATATATTTAGGAATCTTCCTTGAATATTAGTTTCGTCATCAACACCATCACCATCTATGTCAAAGCTTAATGTTTCAATGATATATTCATTAGTCTGATTATCTAATTCTCTTTGAGGATATATAAAAACTGCATCCTTTATAAGCGTGACTAGTTCAACTTTTTGTAGATTTTCTCCATTATTAAATTGAATATAATCTGTATAAAGAAATTGTGTACTTTGGTCTGACAGATCTTCTATATCAACAGTTGTCTCTATAAAAATATATAAACTATCATTAGCAAGAAGTTCAATATTCTCAAAATATTTCCCTGCATTAGGCCCTGATCCATAAATACCATCAACATTAAGTCTATAATAAGAGTTTTCTCCCAAACCTAAGTTAATATTTGGGATTAAAATGTTCTCATTGGAATTATTATAAACTTTTAAGTTATAGGTGCTAGATCCTATATTTGTAAATACTGTATCTAAGTATACTGTGTCTTTTGAAAATAATAAATTCTCAGAGCTTAATTTAAATTCAAAGTCATCTTTACAGCTGCTCCAAAAGATTATAGTTATTAAATATGTGAATATTATTAAAGTTCTTTTCATTTATTTTTTGGAAAGATTTTTATTTCAAATAGTTTATCCCACATCTTACCAGTTACAAAGATACTATTAGAAACTTTGTTATATGCAATACCATTTAGCACATCTAAATTCTCATGATTTGTTACTTTTTCTTTTAATGATGACAGGTTAATGACCCCCTCAACTACACCGTTTTCAGGATTTATAATAGCAATACCATCTGCACCATATATGTTCCCATATATTCTGTCATTAATCCATTCAAGCTCATTTATATTAGCAAGCTTTCTTTTATTTGTATGAGGCTGTATATAGTCTAATTCTTCCATTGATTTAGGATTTAATATCCATATTTTATCTGTACCATCACTTTTATAGATATTTTTGCCATCATTACACAGTCCCCATCCTTCTTTGCTTTTATTGTATGAAAAGGAATCAATAATATTAAAAGTGTTAATATCGTATATAAACCCAACTTTTTCTCTCCATGACAAAAGATATATTAAATCATCTAAAACTGTTATTCCTTCAGCAAAATACTTCTTATTAATATCCTTTTTACTTAATATTTCTCCTGATTTATAATCAAGTTTTCTAAGTTCTGATTTTCCGTATCTCCCAATACTTTCATATAAAATTCCATTATAAAATTCAAGACCTTGCGTGTAAGCATTTATATCATGAGGGTATACGTTGATAATTTCATATGAATAGACAGTTGGAGTTATATTATTTTTTGGTAATGTTTTAGATTGATTGTCATTACAGCTTATTAATAATGATATAATAAGAGCTAATATTATCTTATGAATATTTTTTTCTGTCATACCAGGAGTTTAGTAGAGTAAATTTAAGTTATATATTTTTAAATTACCCAAAAAATATTATTGACTAATAGCAAAAATTGTATCTTTGCTTTGGCAAGTCCTACACAACTAGCTCCTGATTAATCCTCCAGAACGGGAACGTAGCAAAGGTATTCAGTTGTAGCAGTGTGATGTAGGTAGCTTGCCATTTTTTTTAACTACTATGTATAAAGTAATTTTAATTACCGGAGGATCATCAGGGATTGGGAAAGCTATAGGAGAATATCTCATTAAGAAAGAATTTACTGTGTATGGTACTAGTAGAGATATATCTAAGTATCCTGAATCTAAGTTTAAATTATTAACTATGGATGTGACTAACAATCATCAAATAAAATCATGTGTAAACCATGTTGTTAATGAGCAGGGTAGGATAGATGTATTAATAAATAATGCTGGAGTTGGTATTACTGGTCCTTTAGAAGAAATACCTGAGGAAGAGATTCATAAACATTTTAAAACAAATTTATATGGACCAATTAATATGATAAAGGCTGTTCTGCCATATATGAGAAAAGAAAGAAAAGGTCTAATCATTAATATTACTTCTATTGCAGGCTATGTTGGTTCTCCATTTAGATCAGTTTATAGTGCTGGAAAGGCTGCACTAGATTTAATATCAGAAACCCTAAATATGGAGACTAAGGAGTTTAAAATAAATGTTGTCAGTCTTGCTCCAGGAGATTATTTAACAAACATTCCTAAAGGGAGATTCCATTCTCCAGTAAATGAAATATCTCCTTATAAGAAGTCATATAAAAAAGGATTAGATATTATGAATAAGCATATTGATTCAGGGGCAGATCCAAAAAAAGTTGGAAAACTTGTCTATAAAATTATCAGTTCTAGTTCACCAAAGAAGAAATATTTATCAGGATCATTTATTGAGACATTAGCTCCATTTTTAAAATTTATTCTTCCACAGAGATTATTTGAATATATTGTTATGAAGAATTACTAGAAAAATATATGTTAACAACTTCATTAATGTATATTTTTAAAATATTGTAAATTTGATTTTTAATAAAATAAATTAAATGAAATTTTTTATTGATACTGCTAATTTAGACCAGGTTAAAGAAGCTCAAGATCTTGGAATTCTTGACGGTGTAACAACAAATCCATCATTAATGGCTAAAGAAGGTATAACAGGAAAACAGAATATTTTAAATCATTATAAGAAGATATGTGATATTGTTGATGGTGATGTCTCAGCCGAGGTAATTGCAACTGATTATGAAGGTATGGTTAAAGAAGGTAAAGAGCTCTCATCTCTACATAAGCAAATTGTTGTAAAAGTTCCAATGATAAAAGAAGGAATAAAGGCAACAAGATTTTTTAGTGATAATGGTATACGAACCAATGTTACATTAGTTTTTTCTGCTGGTCAAGCTCTTTTAGCAGCTAAGGCTGGAGCTAACTACGTTTCTCCATTTATTGGAAGACTAGATGATATTTCAACAGACGGATTAGGTCTTATTTCTGAAATTAGACAAATATATGATAATTATGGATTTCATACAGAGATTCTTGCTGCATCTATCAGACATACAATGCATATTATTGACTGCTCAAAGATTGGAGCAGATGTTATTACAGCTCCTTTAAAATCTATCCTTGGACTTTTAAAACATCCACTCACAGATATTGGATTAGAAAATTTCTTAAAAGACTATAAAAAAGGAAATTAATTTATCTATTTTTGCAAGCCTAAAAATAGTTATCTATGCTGTCTGTTTCTAATTTATCCATACAATTTGGTAAAAGAGTTCTTTTTGATGATGTTAATACTGTATTTAACAATGGTAATTGTTATGGTATTATAGGAGCAAATGGTTCTGGAAAATCAACATTTTTAAAATTATTAGCAGGGAAAATGGAGCCTACCTCTGGAAATGTATTGCTTGAATCAGGTAAGAGGATGTCTATATTAGAGCAGGATCATACGATCTTCGATGAAAAAACAGTTCTGGAAACAGTAATTATGGGTAATGAAAATTTATTTGCTTTAAAATCTGAAATAGACAAGCTTTATGAGGATTATTCTGATAATAATGCTGACAGGATAGGAGTATTACAAGAAAAATATGAAGAAATGGATGGTTGGAATTCTGAAAGTAATGCTGCCTCACTTCTTTCAAATCTAGGAATAAAAGAGGATTTGCATTACACATTAATGAAAGATGTAGACCCAAAACTAAAAGTTAGGATATTGTTAGCAAAATCATTATTTGGTGACCCTGATGTGCTTATAATGGATGAGCCAACTAATGATTTAGATTATCATACCATAAACTGGTTAGAAAATTACTTGGCAAATTTTGATAATTGTATAATTGTAGTTTCTCATGATAGACATTTTTTAGATTCAGTTTGTACTCATATATCTGATATTGATTTTGGAAAAATCAATCATTATTCTGGAAATTATACTTTTTGGTATGAGTCTTCACAGTTAGCTTTAAGGCAGCGTATGCAGCAGAATAAAAAAGCTGAAGAAAAGAAAAAAGAATTAGAGCAATTTATTGCAAGATTTAGCGCTAATGTTGCAAAAAGTAAACAAGCAACAAGTAGAAAAAAAATGATAGAGAAACTAAACATAGAAGAAATTAAACCTTCGAGCAGAAGATATCCTGCAATAATTTTTGAAAGAGAAAGACAAGCTGGTGATCAAATTCTTAATATTGAGAACTTGTCTAAATCAGTAGATGGTGAGATTTTATTCAGTAATATAAACTTAAATCTTGCAAAAGGGGATAAGGTTTTGTTCTATTCTAAGGATTCAAGAGCAACAACAATTTTTTATGAAATTTTAAATGGTAAAATTAGTTCAGATTCTGGAAATTTTGATTGGGGAATAACTACATCCCAATCTTATTTGCCTTTAGATAATAGTGGGTTTTTTAATGACAATATAAATCTTGTAGATTGGCTTAGAAAATGGGCTCGAACTAAAGAAGAAAAAGAAGAAGTTTATTTAAGAGGGTTTCTTGGTAAGATGATTTTTTCAGGAGAAGAAGCACTAAAGAAATGCAGTGTTTTATCTGGTGGAGAAAAAGTAAGATGTATGATTTCCAGAATGATGATGAAAAAAGCTAATGTATTAATGTTAGATGAGCCTACAAATCATTTAGACTTGGAGAGTATAACAACATTTAACAATTCGTTAAAAAAATATAAAGGAACAGTTTTATTAACAACTCATGATCATCAGTTTGCTCAAACCTTATCTAATAGAATAGTCGAGTTAACTCCAAAGGGAATAATTGACAGGCATATGAGTTTTGACGAATATATGGAGAATGAAAAAATTAAAGACTTAAGGGATAAGATGAACAACTAATAAACAGTTATCTTAATTCAGCACCAAATTCTTTAATAAGATTATTAGTTATAGTTTTCATTAAATTGTCTATTTCTTTTTCAGAGAGTGTTTTAGAATTGTCAGAAATATTAAAATTAATACCATAGCTTTTCTTGCTTTCAGGTATATTTTTGTCAACATATACGTCAAATAAACTTATATTTTTAATTAAATTTTTATTTGCTCTATATGCTGAGTTATATATTGATTTAAATGTTGTCTTCTTGTCTATTAAAATAGACAAATCTCTTGATACTTCAGGGAATTTAGGAATCTCTATAGATAAAACAGGATTTTTATTTATAGATTTTACAATATTATTCCAGTTAAACTCTGCAAAATAAACTTCTTGTTCAATATCATAATGGTCTAAGCTGCTTTCTGATAAAATGCCGTAGTTTACTATTATTAGATCATTTAAACTCAATGCCTCACCTTCTTTTAGGTTTATATCTGTTGTTGGTTTAGAAGTCATTTTGTTTAAATTTAGTCTGTCAATTATTGAATTCACCAAGCCTTTAATAAAATAAAAATCACTTTTTTGTAAAGTGTTATTCCAATTTTTAGATAATTTATTTCCAGTAATAAAAAGGCATAATTTTTCATTTTCATCATATTTGCCCTTCGTTTTAATATAGTCTTTACCAAACTCAAACATTTTTAAATTAGTTTGTTTTCGATTAATATTATAAGACAAAGTTTCAATTCCCGAAAACATTAGAGAATTTCTTAGTTGTGAATGATCCGAGCTAGAGGAATTAAGGATATTTATATTTAAAGACTCCTTTATGTTTTTATTATTTTCGTTGTTTTTTGGTGAGGTAAGAGAATTTGTCATAATCTCATAAAATCCTAATGAAACTAAATGATTAGAAATTTTATTCTCATAATCATTTTTTGTGAATTGGTCATAAGGTGTTAGCGTTCTATTTATTTTTGTAGACGATTCAATGTTATTATACCCATATATTCTTAATATCTCTTCAATAATATCTGCTTCTCTTGTCACGTCATTTCTGTAAGCAGGGATTGAGATTCCAAGATTTGATTCAGTAATACTATCGATTTTAATATCTAGAGATGTAAGTATTCCTTTTATAATTTCACGTTCAATTTTTTGTCCAATTATTCTCTCTATTCTTTCAAAACTAACTATTATCTGTTTATCGTTAATCTTTTTCGGATATACATCAATAACATCACTAGATACCATAGAGCCTTTACAAACTTCTTTAATTAGGATACAAGCTCTTTTTAATGCCAATTTAGTAAGGGTTGGATCAACTCCTCTTTCAAACCTGTATGATGCATCAGTATTAAGTCCATGATATTTAGAAGATTTTCTAATTGTTATAGGATCAAAATAAGCACTTTCTAAAAAAATTGAAGTAGTACTGTTCGTAACCCCTGAGGTTAAGCCACCATAAATTCCTGCTAAACAAAGAGGTTTGTTTCCACTACATATCATTAAGTCGTCACTGGTTAATTTTCTCTCAACACCATCTAGAGTTGTAAATTTACTACCATTTTTAAGGGTCTTAACTGTAATTTTATTTTCACCTATTTTACTATAATCAAAAGCGTGAAGCGGCTGCCCAATATCATGCAAAATGTAATTGGTTATATCAACAATATTATTAATTGGGGAGACATCAATAGCCTTTAATTTATTTATAAGCCATTGTGGAGACTGCTGGACTACAAGATTGTCTATTACTACTCCACAATATCTTGGAGCTAATAAGTTGTTTTCTACTTGAATTTTAATACTTGCTGATTTTTTATCAATAATAAAATCTGTTAGGGATGGTTTTATTAGTTCTAATTTTTTCCCTTTACTAAGTAGCCCAGCTCTAAGATCTCTAGCTATGCCGTAATGGCTCATAGCATCAGATCTATTGGGAGTCAGACCGATTTCAAGTATCGAATCAGTTTCTATTTTAAAAATTTTTTCTAGAGGTGTCCCAGGTATATGTTTATCATTTAAAACCATTATCCCCTCATGAGAATCACCTAAATTTAATTCATCTTCAGCGCAGATCATACCATTACTAATCTCTCCTCTTATTTTACTCTTTTTTATAGTCCAACACTCATCACCTGTATATATTTTAGTTCCTGCAGTTGCTACAGCCACAGTTTGACTAGAATTAACATTTGGAGCTCCGCAAACAATTTGAAGATCTTCTTTTTCCCCTATATCGACAGTTGTTATCTTTAGTCTATCAGCATTAGGGTGTTTTTTACAAGTCTTAACTTTTCCAACCACAACTCCTTTTAAACCACCTTTAATTGATTCAAAGCTTGAAATCCCTTCAACTTCTAGTCCTAATTCTGTCAGCATATCTGCAGTATCTTCAACAGAATCTTTTAATTTTAAAAATTGTCTTAGCCAATTATATGAGATATTCATTTTAAATAGTTAGGTTTAACAAATATAATAATAGTTACCTTCTAATGAAATCTAAAAAGTTTTTTTAAATCTCATTTATTATAGATATTTATTCAATCGATCAATTATATGAATAAACTAAAATATTGGATAATAGTAATAATATTCACTTTTCTTTCCTGTACTGAATATATTAGAATTCTGCCTGGTTCATATATAGGCAATCTATACACATCTGATAATCAGCCAATACCTTTTAATTTATACTTATTAAATGATGGTTCAGTTCAAATTTATAATGGTAAAGAAATAGTCCATATGGAAAAGATCCTTTACACAAACGATTCGGTTATAATTAAGTCACCAGTTTTTGAGGGATATATTAAAGCAAAAAGTTTATCAAAAGGCATGGCAGGTTATTTTTTTAATAATAGTTTAAATAGAAAAATAAAGTTTAATGCCATGCCCGGATATGAAAGATTTAAAACAGAAAACAATAAAATAAATTATAATTTTTCAGGGAAATGGAAGGTGGTTTTTAATCCTGGCCAATTAGATGAGTATGATGCAATAGGCTTATTTAATCAGAAGAACTCTAAGATCTCGGGTACTTTTCAGACAACTACTGGTGATTATGGATTTATGGAGGGTGTTTCAGAAGAAAATTCATTAATGTTGTCTACATTTAATGGAGCTCGTTCATATTTGTTTAAAGGACAAATTCACGATAACATAATAAAAGGATATTTTTATAGAGGTAATTATAATAAAATTCCATTTATAGCTTACAGAGATGATGATTTTATTCTCCCAGATCCGAATAGCCTAACAGTAATAAGTGATCAATATAATAAGTTTGAATTTTCATTTGAAGATGGTGAAGGAAGAACAATATCTGATGACGATCCAATATTCCATAATAAAGTTTTGGTTGTACAGATTATGGGTACTTGGTGCCCTAATTGCCTAGATGAAACTGCTTTCATATCTGAATTTATTAATGAAAACAACTATAATGATTTGAAGTTTGTTTCATTAGCATTTGAATATGTTAAAACAAAAAGAGAAGCTTATGATAACATTAACAAATTAAAAAATAAATTTAATATAAAATATCCAATTTTGTTAGCTCAGTTTGGATCCAGCAATAAAGTTGATGCTCAAAAGAAAATACCTTCATTAAAACATATTGTTTCTTATCCAACATTGATATTTATAGATAGGAAGAAAAACATTAGAAGCATACATACAGGTTTTAATGGACCTGCTACTGTAGAAAAGTATAATAATTTTAAGAAGTATTTTGAAGAATTGATTATGAAACTAATAAATGAAAGTTAGCTAATATAATTCCATATATCATTATTCTTATTTAGATGTTTATATGTGTTTAGAATTATTAAATTTTCTTTTTTTGTAATATTATGATCTGATGCTAGTATTTTCTTAACGCAATCTCTTATCGTGTTAATCATATCTTTATCTTCAACAAGGCTAGCGATTTTAAGAGGAATAATGCCGCTTTGTTGTGTTCCCATAATATTTCCTGGACCTCTTAATTCTAAGTCTTTTTCCGCAATTTTAAAGCCATCATTAGAATCAACCATAGTGTTTATGCGTATTTTACTATCATTTGTCATCTTATTCCCAGTCATTAGTATGCAATAGCTTTTATGAGCCCCTCTTCCAATCCTTCCTCTTAATTGGTGAAGTTGAGACAACCCAAATCTTTCAGCACTTTCAATTATCATTACAGAAGCATTAGGAATATCAACTCCAACTTCTATTACAGTTGTAGAAACTAATATATTTGTTTTTCCACAGACAAATCTTTGCATTTCATATTCTTTATCTTCTGTTTTCATTTTTCCGTGTACAATTGAAATTTGATATTCAGGCAGTGGGAAGTCTCTAGATAAACTATCGTATCCATCTATTAGATCTTTGTAGTCCATTTTTTCACTTTCTTTTATAAGGGGGTATACTATATACACTTGTCTTTTCTTAGATATTTCTTCCCTAATAAATCTTAGTACTTTTAAACGGCTATTTTCTTTTCTATGTACAGTTTTTATTTCTTTTCTACCGGGAGGCATCTCATCAATTACTGAATTATCTAAATCTCCATATGCAGTCATAGCTAATGTTCTTGGTATTGGAGTTGCAGTCATAATCAGAATGTGCGGTGGGAGATTGTTTTTCTTCCATAATTTACTTCTTTGGGCAACTCCAAACTTATGTTGCTCATCAATTATTGCTATTCCGAGATTCTTAAATATAACTTTATCTTGGATTAATGCATGTGTGCCAACAAGTATATGTATTTTTCCGCTTTCTAATTCACTATGAATTTTTTTTCTTTCTAAAGTTTTAGTTGAACCCGTTAGTATTTTTATACTGATATTCAATGACTTACATATATTTTTAAAATTATTGAAATGTTGTACTGACAAAATTTCAGTTGGAGCCATTATACAGGCTTGAAAATGATTGTCTATTGCAATTAATGAAACCATAAATGCAATTATAGTCTTACCTGAACCAACATCTCCCTGAAGTAGTCTGTTCATTTGAGCATTACTACCCAAATCCTTTCTAATTTCTTTTAACACTCTCTTTTGAGCATTAGTTAAGTTAAATTTTAAATGATTATTATAAAATGAATTAAAAGTCTTGCCAACTGTTTTAAAGCTATATCCTTTAATTTTTTCTTTTCTTGAAATATTTTTTTTAAGTAACTGTAATTGAAGATAGAAAAGTTCCTCAAATTTTAACCTTTTAATAGCTTCTGTTAATATTTTATTAGATTTAGGTAAATGAATATTTATTATAGCGCTATTTTTTTCTAGAAGTTTAAATTCTTTAAGGATATATTGAGGTAAAGTTTCTACAAATTTTGAATTTACTTTGACTAATAGGTCTCTAATAATTTTTCTAATCACTTTATTTGTAATACCCTTTTTAATCAAATTCTCAGTTGAAGAATATATAGGATCCAGAGAAGATCGTAATTTTAAATTCTCTTTTTTGTATAACTCTAATTCAGGATGAGGGATATTGTAAATCCCATTGAAGAAGTTAGGTTTGCCATAAATAATATAATTTTTATTTAAAACAAGGCTTTCTTTAATCCATTTATGGGACTTAAACCAAACTAATTCTAGAAAGCCTGTTTCGTCTTTAACTTTTGCGATTAACCTTCTTTTCCTGGGTGCTCCTATTTCATAAAGATCAACTATTTTACCTATTAACTGAATTTCAGAGCTTGTATTATTTATTTCATCAATTTTATGATATTTGGTTTTATCTACATACCTATAGGGGAAGAAACTTAAAAGATCTTGGAAAGTAAAAATTTTAAGTTCTTTTTTAAAAAGTTTTGATCTATTTGGACCTACTCCTTTAAGATAATCAATAGGTGTTTGTAAGAATGTGCTATTCATTTTCTTAAAATTAATATTTTTTAAATTCTTATAACTTTAATTTGTATTATTTATAGATTGAATTTGTTTATAAAATTTCATTTTTCTAATATCAATTAATAAATACATTAATTAATTTCACTATAAATCATATTTTAAATTGAACAATTATCTAAATAATCTTAATGATTCTCAGTTAAAAGCAACATTGCATACAGACGGTCCTATGATAGTTATTGCAGGAGCTGGCTCTGGAAAAACAAGAGTATTAACTTATAAGATTGCACATTTAATGACTAAAGGTGTAGACCCTTTTAATATTCTAGCTTTAACTTTTACAAATAAGGCAGCTAGAGAAATGAAAGAAAGAATTGCTAAAATTGTTGGAGAAGAAGCAAAGAACTTATGGATGGGAACCTTTCATTCAGTTTTTGCTAAAATATTAAGAATTGAAGCTGAAAAAATAGGGTATACCTCAAATTTTACAATTTATGACACTGAAGATTCTCAAAAACTAGTTTCATCGGTAATTAAGGAGCTTAATTTAGACAAGGAGATATACAAATATAAAAACATATATTCTAGGATCTCTTCTCTTAAAAATAGTCTTATTACACCTAAAGCATATAGAGAGAATACTGACTTATTAGATTCAGACAAGATAGCTAAACGTGTAAATTTCATTGATATTTATGTTGAATATATAAACAGATGCTTTAAGGCAGGAGCAATGGATTTTGATGATTTGTTATTAAAAACAAATGAGCTTCTATCAAAATTTCCTGATACTCTTGCTAAATATCAAAATTTATTTAAATATATTCTAGTAGACGAATACCAAGATACTAATCACTCTCAATATTTAATTATTAAAGCATTATCTGATAAATTTCAAAATATATGTGTTGTTGGAGATGATGCTCAAAGTATATACAGTTTTAGAGGTGCTAATATTAAGAATATATTAAATTTTCAAAGAGACTATCATGGAGTAAATGTGTTTAGACTGGAACAGAACTACAGATCTACAAAAAACATAGTTAATGCAGCTAATAGTCTAATAGAAAAAAATGAAAAGAAACTTGATAAAGTTGTTTGGACTGAAAATGAAATAGGATCAAAAATTAATGTAACAAGATTATTAACAGATGGTGAAGAGGGAAGATTTGTTGCTAGCTCAATTTTTGAGAATAAAATGAGAAACCAATATAAGAATAAAGATTTTGTCATTTTATATAGAACAAATGCGCAATCTAGAGCATTTGAAGACTCACTAAGGAAAAAGAATATACCATACAGAGTATTTGGTGGGTTATCATTCTATCAACGGAAAGAAATTAAAGACATAATAGCATATTTAAGATTAATAGTAAATAACTCAGACGAGGAAGCTTTTAAAAGAATAATAAATTATCCCACAAGAGGAATAGGACAGACATCAATTGATAAATTAATTATAGAATCCAAAAAAAGAAAAATTTCAATTTATGATATAGCTAAGAATATTAGTGAATATAACATTACTATTGGGCTGAAAATAAGAAAAAAAATCAATGAATTTGTGCTTTCAATTGAAAAAATTAAATTAATGTTAGAGAATTCAAATGCTTTTGAAATAACTGAAGAAGTAATAAGATCATCTGGAATATATAAGCTTTATAAAGATGAGGAAACCTTAGAAAGCATCAATAGAATGCAAAATATTGAAGAGTTGTTAAATGGAGTACAAGATTTTGTTGATACACAAATTTATAATTCTAAATCAAAAGGAACTATTGAAGAGTTTTTACAGGATATTGCATTAGTAACTGATTTGGATCAAGACAACAAAAACCAAGATAAAGTTTCATTAATGACTATACACTTAGCAAAAGGGCTTGAATTCCCATGTGTATATATTGTAGGATTAGAAGAAAATCTATTTCCAAGTGCTATGAATATTAACTCTAGAGATGAGCTCGAAGAGGAGAGGAGGTTGTTTTATGTTGCTTTAACTAGAGCTCAAAAAGAAATAAACATAAGCTATGTTATAACTAGATATAGATGGGGTAAATTAATTGATTCTGAGCCTAGTAGGTTTATTGATGAAATTGATGAAAAATATATTAATATTTTAACTCCAATAACTTATAGAAAGGAAAATTTATCCTTTAATAACATAAACAGAAGATTTAAAAAAAATAAGATTAGGTATGATAAGCCTAAGCCAAAAATTCCTAGTAATTATATTAAGATTAATAAAACAAAATCTAAAACCAACTTATTTGATGAGAGTTTGGTTATTGGAAATATTGTAAGTCATATTAGGTTTGGAAAAGGCGAAGTGTTGAAACTAGAGGGTAAGGGAAATGATACTAGGGCTGAAATTAACTTTGATAAAGGGGGAACAAAAAAACTACTATTAAGATTTGCTAAACTTAAAGTTGTCTCATAAAAAAACCCAATCTTTTAGGATTGGGTTTATTATTATTTTCTTATCAATTAACTTCCTGAAGTCAAATTTTTCATCTCCTTTTCAATCATATCATAGAATTGATCAATTTTTGGCATAATTACAATTCTAGTCCTTCTATTAATTGCTCTGTTCTCAGCTGTATCATTTTCTACAAGAGGATCAAAATAACTTCTCCCTGCTGCAATTAGTCTACCAGGATTAACATCTAGTTCTTGTAAAACTCTTACTATAGATGTTGCTCTTTTAACACTTAAATCCCAATTATCTAATAAAACTCCTCCATCATATGATCTACTATCTGTATGACCTTCAACCATGCATTCAAAGTCAGGTTTTCCATTTACAACTACTGCAACTTTACCCAAAATCTCTTTGGCACGATCAGATACTATGTAACTTCCAGTTTTAAACAAAAGTTTGTCTGATAATGAAATAAAAACAACTCCTTTCTCAACATTTACCTCAATATCAGGATCGTTTATTCCTATTTCCTTTTTAAGACTAGTTACAATTGCTAATGTTACACTATCTTTTCTAGTTAAAGCATCTTGTAATCTTGTAATTTTAAGATCTTTCTCTTTCATGCTTTCTAGAGATTTTTCAAGATTGTCTGCACTTTTTGATGTAAGTTCAAGATAATCTTTAGATTGAACAAATAATTGTTCATTTGTTCGTCTTAAATAATCTGCTCTTTCTTTATAGGAAACAGCTAGTGTTTCTGCTGTGCTTTTTTCTTCAAGACATGCATTTAGCTTAATAGTAGCTGTATTTAATAAATCTTGAGTTTTTTTGTGTCTGTTCTCTAAAGAAGTGTAATCTTTTTTAGAAACGCAAGAAGACATTATAAACAATGCTCCTAAGCATAATAAAAGTGTTTTTTTCATATGTATATTTATTTTTAATAATCCTTCAGTAAATTTAAAAAAAAGATAATTTCTAATTATACTTTTTTAACTTTTTTTAACCCAATAAAATAAAAAACAATACTAAAAGCATTATAATGACTAATTTCTTGTTTTAAATTTTTTCTTATAATCATTAATTGTTTTAATTTCTTATAAAACGATATATAGGCACGAAATATTGCTGTGGTATGTTTTATGCCTTTTGTTATTAAAAAGAAAAGAGCTA
>Ga0208894_1000379_pt1 | contig 34045 bp, 34 predicted proteins | sample ETNtaG_12_FD_185752 | JGI IMG/M metagenome (GOLD analysis project Ga0208894, IMG submission 185752) | Marine microbial and viral communities from oxygen minimum zone, Eastern Pacific Ocean - ETNP201306SV49 (SPAdes) (version 2) | ecosystem: Environmental > Aquatic > Marine > Oceanic ...
AGCCCTTTTATAACATATAAATCCAGAAGTTGGATCTTTAATATTCATCCCAGTTATCAATCTAACATAGTATGAAGCAAATAAGGATAGCATTATTCTTCCTATAGGCCAATTTACAACATTAATTCCTTCTTTATATCTAGATCCAACAGATATATCTGCTAATCCATCATTACACGTATTATAAAGTTTTTTAATATCACAAGGATCGTGAGAAAAATCTGCATCCATTTCAAAAATGAAATTATATTTTTTCTCTATAGCCCATTTAAATCCATGAATGTATGCAGGACCTAATCCAGATTTTTTTTTTCTAATTTGAAGATATAATTGTTGTTTATATTTTGTTTGAAGTTCTATAACTTTCATCGATGTTTTATCAGGTGAGTTATCATCAACAACAAGAATATTTATGTCATTATAAAGATCAAATATAGATTTAATTATTTTATCAATGTTTTCTATCTCATTATAAGTTGGTATTATGATCAATACATCATTCATTTATTTTATCTTTTAAACAAAAATATAATATTTGTACGATAAAGTTTATAGTTTATTATCTATAATTTAGCCCTTATGATCAGAGACATATTGATAAAAGACACATTTACAATCATAATACTTTCACTTATATTTATAATAACACTGATTAGGTATAATAATCGTGAAAAATTTAATTCTCTTATTAAAATCTTTTGGAATAATTTTTATTTAAAAAAACATAAAAATCAAAAAATACAATACTCCCTATTCAACTGCCTTTTACAAATTAATTTTATCATTTCACTTGGTTTGTTTGTTTTTGTATTCAAATCAATATACAATGAAAATGGGTTCTCATTGAATTTTTTGGAATATCTTGATATAATTCAAGTCATACTAACATTTTTTATATTAAAAACTGTAGCTGAACTCATAATTTCATGGCTTTTTGGCATAAAACAGTTAATTAATCTTTATTTAAATGAAAAAATTAACTATAATAGCCTAATTGGATTAATTATTCTTGGTATTAATGTTCTAATCTTATATTACTTTAACCCAAGTATCAATATCTTATTTTTCTTCATTTCTCTCATATTATTACTAAAGTTAACTGGTTATATGAATTCGTTCATATTACATAAAAAAAGTATCCAAAAGAACTGGTTTTATTTTATTTTGTATCTTTGCACACTCGAAATTATACCATATCTATTATTGTATAATTTTTTTCTTTCCATATAGGGAAGATACTGTATATAAAAATATGGCAAAGATAAAAACAATTTTAGTTTCACAGCCTAAACCAACATTGGTGAATTCACCATATTTTGAACTTCAGAAAAAAAGAAAATTAAAAATTGACTTTGTCCCTTTTATTTATGTAAAAGGAGCAACGCTTAAAGAAATTAGATTACAAAAAGTAGATTTGTCAAAATTTTCATCAATAATACTAACCAGTAGATACGCTGTAGATTATTATTTTAGGGTATGTGAGAGAATGCGATATAAAGTTCCTGATTCTATGAAATATTTTTGTCAATCAGAAGCTGTTGCATTTTATCTTCAAAAATATGTTGTTTATAGGAAAAGGAAAATATACGTAGGGGAAAGAACCTTTAAAGAACTATGTCCTATAATATCAAAGCATAAAAATGAAAACTTTTTATTACCTACAACAGATAAACTAAAGCCTAAAGTACCTGAACTTCTTGATGGTCTTGAGATAAAATGGAAAAGATGTGTCTTTTATAAAACGGTAATAAGTGATTTAGCCGAATTAACTAATGTCACATATGATGTATTAGTATTCTTCAGCCCATCAGGAATTGAATCTTTATTTCAAAACTTCCCAGAATTTAAACAAAATGGGACAAAAATTGCAGTTTTTGGTAAAATAACAAGAAAAGCTGTTGAAGAGAAGGGGCTTAATGTTGACATTTATGCTCCCTCACCAAAATTTCCCTCTATGACAATGGCCTTAGACAATTATATCTCTAAATCAAATAAAAAATAGGCTAGTTAATATTTGGTGCTCCATCTAAGATTGTTTTATCAGCAAATTTTTTAAATTTTTCAAAATTTTTGACAAAATACCTCGATAACATGTATGCCTTTTTATAATATTTTTCATCATTATTCCAGGTTTTTCTAGGGCTTAAAATATTAGAGGGGACATTTGGGCATTCTCTAGGCTGATTAATGTTAAAAACAGAATGAATATGATAATTATTGTTATTTATTCTCTCTAATTCACCATCCATTGCAGCATTTATCATTGCTCTTGTATATTTTAATTTCATTCTTTTACCTATACCATATGGACCACCAGTCCATCCAGTATTAACTAGCCAAACATTTACATTTGACTCCTTCATTTTCTTTATTAGCATTTTTGCATAAACCGTTGGATGTAATGGCATAAAAGGAGCTCCAAAACATGCAGAAAATGATGGTTCAGGCTCATTAATACCTGTTTCTGTTCCTGCAACTTTTGATGTATATCCAGAAATGAAGTGATATGCAGACTGCGCAGGACTTAGCTTGGATATTGGGGGTAATACTCCAAAAGCATCCGCTGTTAAAAAAAAGATATTTTTAGGATTTTCTCCTTGTGAAGGCGTCATTATATTTTCAATGAAATGTATTGGATAGCTAACTCTTGTATTTTGAGTTATTGATTTGTTCTCATAATCAACATTACCAATGTCGTCTATAATTACATTTTCTAATAAAGCTCCAGGTTTGATTGCGTTATATATCTCAGGCTCTTTTTCTTTAGATAAATTTATAACCTTGGCATAACATCCTCCTTCGAAATTAAAAATCTGGTTATTTGAATTCCACCCATGTTCATCATCTCCAATAAGTTTTCTGCTACTATCAGTAGATAATGTTGTTTTCCCTGTACCAGATAAACCAAAGAAAATAGATGTATCACCATTACTGCCAGTATTTGCACTACAGTGCATAGGCAGCACATCCTTAAAAACAGGTAAAGTAAAATTTAAAACTGAAAAAATTCCTTTTTTTATTTCACCTGTATAGCCTGATCCACCAACAATTATAGTTTTTCTAGTAAAATTAATTATTGAAAAATTATTGTTTTTTACATTGTCAATTGATGGATCTGCATAGAAATATGGAGCATTAATTATGGTCCATTCAGGTCTAAAATCTTTAATTGAATCTTCATCTAATCTAATGAACATGTTGTATACAAAAATATCACTCCAAGGAATTTCACAAATAGTTCTTATCTTGATTTTATATTCATCATTTGCACAAACATAAGCATCTCTAACGTATAACTCTTTGTTTGATAGATGCTTTGTTATTTTATTATATAAATTTTCAAATGAAGCTTGATCTATTGGAATATTTATATCTCCCCACCATACCTTATTTTCAGTTACCCCGTCTTTAACAATATATCTGTCTTTCGGAGCTCTACCAGTAAATTTTCCAGTATTTATACATAGAACTCCCTGATTAGTAAGTTGTCCTAAATTTTTTGATATTGATATTTTATACAGGTCCGATACAGGAAGATTGTAATTTATTTTTGCTTTATTTATCCCATAAACATCTAAGGAAATATTTCTTGATATATTAGAGTTGCTATTCATAGAAAATAACTTTAAAACTTATATAAATAGTTGGTAAAAATAATCTAAAATTATTAATTAATAGGATTTTATTTTAGTAATATTACTTAATATTTTATTTAAAATAAATGAGAAACGTATTGGTAATTGGAGCAGGGAAATCAACTCCTTATATAGTAAAATATCTAATACATAAATCTTCAAAAGAAAATCTATTTCTAACTATTGGAGATATAGATATAAATAATGCAAAAAAACTTTCAACCGGATATACAAATATTAAAGCTATCAGATTTGATGTTTTAAATAAAAAAAATAGTGCTGAACAAATTTCCAAATCTGATATTGTAATTTCTATGCTGCCTGCACGATTTCATCTTTTGGTTGCACAAGAATGCTTAAGGCATAAAAAAAGTCTTTTAACAGCCTCCTACATTAGTGATGAAATGAATGCATTAGACTTGGAAGCTAAACGTAAAGGCATAATATTTATGAATGAGATTGGCCTTGACCCCGGAATTGATCACATGAGTGCCATGAAAATAATTGATAAGATTAAGGATGAGGGGAATGAGCTAGTTATGTTTAAGTCATATACTGGTGGATTAATTGCTCCTGAAAGTGATAATAACTTATGGAATTACAAATTCACATGGAATCCTAGGAATGTAGTTTTAGCAGGGCAAGGTGGAGATGCAAAATTTATAGAAGAAAATAAAAAGAAACAAATACCATATAGTAGACTTTTTATGAACACTGAGGCATTAGAAATAGATGAATATGGAAGTTTCGAAGCTTATCCTAATAGAGATTCATTAAAATATAGAAGTATATACAAATTAGATAATATCAGTACGATATTAAGAGGAACAATTAGAAGAGCAGGGTTTTCAAAGGCTTGGAATGTTTTTGTAAGTCTTGGTATGACAGATGATAACTACTCCATTAAAAACTCATATATGATGAGTTATAGCAATTATGTTGATTCTTTTCTTTTGTCAAATTCAAATAAATCAATTGAATCAAGAATAAAGAAAAGATTAGGGATAAATGAAAAAAATGTGATATGGGATAAATTACTAGAATTAGATATTTTTAGTAGTACAAAAAAAATCCCTTTAAAAAATGCAACACCAGCTCAAATACTTGAGTATATCCTACTACAAAAATGGGAATTAGAAAAAAATGATAAAGACATGGTTGTTATGTATCATAAGTTTGGCTACAAAAAAAATAAAAGATCTTATCAAACTGATTCAACAATGGTTAGCATTGGAGAAGATAAAACATACACAGCAATGGCAAAAACAGTTGGATTGCCTCTGGCCATAGCAACTTTAAGCATATTAAATAAGAAAATAAAATCTACTGGAGTTCAACTACCTGTTTCTAAAGAAATATATCTCCCAATTCTAAAAGAATTAGAAGAGTATAATATTAAATTTAAAGAAAAGCACGTGGCATTTAAACTCTAAAAAGCTATTTTTTACCTTCTCGTAATTTATCTATATTAAAATCTTTATTAGCCTTATATAAAAAAATTGGCCATGGAATAATTAAAGATCCTGTCCAAATAAATACCGCTATTTTCTCAGAAAAAATAATATATGCAATCAGAAAAATTAAAGTAGAAACAAAAGTTAATCCTACAAAAAACTTTTTCCAAAAAATTAGAAACTTTTCTAAATCAAACTTTTTTCTTTCTTCCTCTGGCATGGTATTATAGCCAGCCAATAAATATTTAGCATTATCTTTATTTACTAAATATGCAGTAAAAATAAATATAATATCAACAAAAAAGACTGTCCAATAAATCATAGCTAAGTCACTAAATTAATAATTTTCCCGTGAACAATAATAATTCTCTTAGGTTTTAAACCATCTAACTTACTTTGAATATTTTCATTAGTCATAATAATTTTTTCTATTTCATTATTACTAAGATCAAGTGACAATTCTAATTTAGCCCTAACTTTTCCATTTATTGATACTGGGTAAATTTTGTTTTCTTCTTTTATATATTTCTTTTCAAAAACAGGGAAAGATTCTTTTGTTATGGATTCTTTATTTCCAAGCAGACTCCATAGTTCTTCTGTAATATGAGGAACATATGGAGACAAAATTATCAATAGTGATTTTAATATTTCACTGCTAACACAATTTTGATCGGTAAATTCATTGACTGCAATCATAAAATTTGAAACAGCTGTATTAAATGAATATGATTCAATATCTCTATCAATCTTATTAATTGTTTTATGAAGAGTTTTTAAATTTTCTAACTCAGGTTTTATGTCTTTTACCTTAATTCCTGATTCATCTACATAAAGTTTCCATAATTTTTTCAAAAAATTAAAAGTTCCTACTATACCTGATGTATTCCATGGCTTATATTGCTCTAAGGGTCCTAAAAACATTTCAAATAATCTCAAACTATCAGCCCCATACTTATCACATATTAAATCTGGATTTACAACATTGTACCATCTTTTTGACATTTTTTCTGTTTTTCTCTCAACAACAAAAACATTATTATTACAAACAAATTCAGCTTCTTCAAAAATTGGTTGCCATTTCTTAAGACCTTCTATATCTAATTCATCAGAAAAATTAACCAAATTGACATCAACATGAATTTCTTCAATATCTTCATTTTTCAATAAATCTTTTGAAATATATTTATTACTCCCAGAAAGTCTATATATAATTGCACTAGAACCTAAAATCATTCCCTGATTTATTAATTTTTTAAATGGTTCGTCAAATGGAATAATCTTCTTGTCAGATAAAAATTTAGTCCAAAATCTTGAATAAAGAAGATGTCCAGTTGCATGCTCACTGCCTCCAATATATAGATCTACATTTGACCAGTAATCTAAAGCTTCTTTACTAAAAATCTGTTTAGAATTCTTAGGATCTAAATACCTTAAAAAATACCAGGAACTTCCAGCCCATCCTGGCATTGTATTTAATTCTATTGGAAAAATAGATTTATTATCTATTTTATTATTTGAAACTATTTTTTTTTCTTTTTCATTCCATGCCCAATGTTCTGCTCTTCCCAAGGGTGGATCTCCTAATTCTGTTGGAAGGTATTTTTCAACATCTGGAAGTTTTATAGGCAGATATTTTTTTTCTATAATTTTTGGTATGCCATTTACATAGTATATAGGGAATGGCTCCCCCCAATACCTTTGCCTAGAAAAAACTGCATCTCTTAGTCTGTAATTAATTTCTTTAGTACCAATTCTATCTTTTTCTATCCTAGAAATAATAGAGTCTGTGGCTGCAAGAAAAGAAAGGCCATCTAAGAATGAGCTGTTTTGTAATTCAAAATCTTCTTTATCAACAAAAGCTTGGCTTGATATATCTTTTCCCTTAAAAATATTAGGAATATTAATATTAAAATGTTTTGCAAAATCATAATCTCTTTGATCTCCGCATGGAACAGACATTACTGATCCAGTCCCATAACTTGCTAATACATAGTCACCAATCCATATTGGGATTTTTCTTTTTGTAAATGGATGTTCTGCATAAGATCCAGTAAATACTCCCGTTATTTTTTTTACATCAGAAATACGATCCTTCTCACTTCTATTAGATGCAAATCTTATATATTCCTTAATTGCAGCCTTGTTCTCATTAGTGCAAATTTTTAATGCAAGTTCATGTTCTGGTGCTAGGGTCATAAAACTTACTCCAAATATAGTGTCAGGTCTTGTAGTAAAAACTTCTATAGACTCACCATATCCACTAATATTAAATTTTAAAGAGGCTCCAATTGATTTCCCAATCCAATTTTTTTGGGTCTCTTTTATTGAACTTGACCAATCAATTTTTTCTAAATCATTTAGTAATCTCTCCGCATAAGAACTAATTCTCATATTCCATTGCATCATTAATCTCTTTTCTATTTTAAAACCACCTCTTTCAGACACACCATTTACAATTTCATCATTAGCTAATACCGTGCCTAATCCAGGACACCAATTAACTTCTGATTCAGCCAAATAAGCAATCCTATAATCCTGTAGTATTTTTTCCTTTGTTTCCTCGTTAAAATCATTCCATTGTTTTGAAGAAAATTTTAAAGCATTTTTAGTAGTTGTAGCATTTACTTTTTGGCTTCCTGAATTATTAAAAATGCTAATTAAATCATTAATTGATCTTGCCTTATCTTGATCCTTGTCATACCATGATTCAAATAGCTCAATAAAAATAAATTGAGTCCATTTATAATAGTCTGGGTCAGAAGTTCTCAATTCTCTTGTCCAATCATATGAGAAGCCAATTTTGTTTAGTTGATTTCTATAAGTATTTATATTTTTTTTAGTAGTTTTTTTAGGATGTTGACCCGTTTGAATTGCATATTGTTCTGCTGGTAATCCAAAGCTATCATAGCCTTGTGGGTGTAGCACATTAAATCCTTTTAATTTTTTAAATCTAGAATAAATGTCAGAAGCTATATAACCTAAAGGGTGACCGACATGAAGTCCTTCTCCGCTTGGATATGGAAACATATCCATTACATAATATTTTTTTTTATCTAAATCAATTATAGTTTTATAAGTATTATTATCTGACCAATACTTTTGCCACTTTTTTTCTATTGATTTAAAGTTATACTTCATTTAGCTCAGCCTCTCAGCCTATTGATATTAAACAAATTTACATTTTCTTATATGAAAATCTTTTTAAATATTTGATTTTGTTCATTATTTTTGCTTAAATCTAATTGACAAGTATGGATAACCAATATGAAGCATTTCAGAAAAAAAGATTACTTACATCATATTTTTCTGTTATTATGATTATATCAATTGTTTTATTCCTCTTTGGTGTTCTGGGGCTTTCAGTAATAAGTATTAAATCAGTAAGTAATTCGTTTAAAGAAAAATTAACTGTATCAATATATCTTAAAGAAGACATAAAAAATGTTGAAATAAATCAATTAAAAAACAGCTTAACAATGTCTTCATACATTAAAAGTTTAGATTTTATTTCAAAAGATGAAGCAGCAGTATTTATGAAAGAAGAATATGGGGAGGATTTTATAGATGATATAGGTTATAACCCTCTAGTTAATTCTATTGATATTAATTTAAAATCTAATTTTATAAATAATAGAATATTAGATAGTATCTCCGATAGAATATTAGAAAATAAATTTGTAGATGAAGTAATTTATGATAGAGATTTAATATCCATTATGAATAATAATCTTAATAAAATTGCTTATTGGATATTTCCCGTTTCTATAATATTTACAATTATAGCATTTTTAATAATTAATAGTTCGATTAGGCTTTCTGTTTTTTCCAATAGACATACAATAAAAACAATGCAGTTGGTTGGAGCAACAAAACGTTTTATAAGACACCCATTTATAATTAAAAATATTAAGCTAAGTATAATTAGCTCAATTATTGCCTCCCTTGGTCTTACGGCTCTGATTATTTACCTTAATAATAGTATCTCCTTACTCGAAATGATAAATAATCTCTTATTGCCCGGTTTATTTATTGTTATATTAATACTAGGAATAATAATTAGTTGGGTAAGTACTTTTTTTGCAACTCAAAATATATTAAATCTAAATACTGAAAAATTTAATTTCTAATATGAAAGAAAAAAAATCATCTAATAAAAAATTATTATTTACAAAAAAGAATTATTTAATTAGTTGTATAGGATTAATTTTTATTCTAATTGGCTTTATTATTATGTCTGGCGGAGAAAGTAATGACCCCAATATTTTTAATGAAGAAATATATAATTTTACAAGAATACGAATTGCTCCATTACTAATTGTCATAGGGTTGAGCATACAAGTTTATGCAATTTTATTTTCTTCTAAAAAATAATTTAATGGACATAGTAGATGCAATTATCTTAGGAATTATTCAAGGATTAACTGAATTTCTTCCAGTTTCATCAAGTGGCCACCTAGAAATTGGGAGAGAAGTCTTAAATGCTGATTTATTAGCAACTGAAAATCTACTTTTTACAATAATATTACATTTTGCAACTGCTCTTAGTACAATTATTATTTTTAAAGATGATATATTAGATCTTTTTCGAGGTGTAATTTCTAATTCTATTAATGCAAATCACAAATATTTATTTAAAATAATTATATCAATGATTCCTGCAGTGTTTATAGGATTATTTTATGAAAAAGAAATCGAAATATTATTTACTGGCAATATAACCCTAGTTGGATCAATGTTAATAATTACAGGTATTCTACTATTACTAACTAAGATTAGTAAAGAAAAAAAAGGAGGTATATCATACTATCATTCATTTATCATTGGACTATCTCAAGCTTTTGCTATTATTCCTGGAATATCTAGATCTGGCGCTACTATTTGCACATCATTGCTCTTAGGAAATAATAAGAAAGAAGCTGCAAAATTTTCTTTTCTAATGGTAATTCCTTTAATATTTGGTAAGATTATTAAAGACTTATTTAGCAACAATATAATCCTCGATAATATAGATTACACTGTTTATATTTTTGGATTCTTCAGTGCATTTATAACAGGTCTTTTTGCATGTAAACTAATGCTGAAGATTGTCAAAAATAACAACCTAGGAGTCTTTAGCGGATATTGTATAATTCTTGGATTAATATCTATTATAATTACTTCTTTATAATGAATAGTGAAGATTTTATTTCGGGAGAACTAGTTCTTATTGATAAAGAAAAGGGCTGGTCTTCATTTGATGTAGTTAATAAAATTAGAGGTGCCATTAAAAAGAAATTTCTAATAAAAAAAATTAAAGTTGGTCACGCTGGGACTCTTGATCCATTAGCTACAGGATTATTAATATTATGCACAGGGAAAATGACAAAGAAAATTGACCACCTGAGTATATTAAAGAAAAAGTATATAGGGACAATAACCCTAGGCGCCACAACTCCATCATATGATTGTGAAACAGAAGTTGACAAGATATATCCAACAAATCACATTACAAAAAAATTAATTCATTCAAATGTGAAAAATTTTATTGGTACTATTAATCAAAAACCTCCTTTATATTCAGCAATAAAAAAAGATGGGAAAAGGCTTTATAAATATGCAAGAGCTGGTGAAAAAGTTGAAATTAAATCTAGGAAAATTGAAATCTTTGAATTTAAAATTACTAACATTAGTATGCCAAATATAGACTTTGAAATATCATGTAGCAAAGGAACATACATAAGATCAATTGCTAAAGATTTTGGAGAAACTATCAATTCTGGAGGATATCTATCGATGCTAAAAAGAACAGAAATTGGAGATTTTAAAATTAATAATGCTTACAGAGTTAATGATTTTATTGAAAAATTTATAAACTAGAATTTAATTTTTTTATTTAAAATTCTGTAGTCTTTATCATAAGGAATATTTTCTAAAATCATCTTAATAGCCTTAGTTCTAGCATATATTTTCTTGTTTGCTTTTATAATATGCCATGGACAATCTTTAGTGTTAGTTTTCTCAAACATAATATCCTTATAATAAGTATATTCGTCCCATAATCTTTGTGCTTTTTTATCAATCTTAGTATACTTCCATCTTTTAATAGGACTATTTTTTATTTCATTAAATCTTTTATGTTGAACTTCTTTATTAATCGAAAAATAAAATTTTAAAATGTAAAATCCTGATTCAATTAGCATCTTCTCAAATTTATTAACCTGAGACATGAAAATATTATATTCATTTTCAGAACAAAATTTATTAACAGGCTCAAGCACAGCTCTGTTATACCAACTTCTATCAAAAAATACCATATCTCCTTCTTTAGGTAGATTTTCAATGTATCTTTGAAAATACCATTGAGACTTTTGAGTTTTAGTGGGTTTTGGAAGAGCTACAACTTTTAATCTTCTTGGATTTAGATGTTCAACAGTTCTTCTTATTGCTCCGCCCTTTCCTGCTGCATCTCTGCCTTCAAAAAGGATAACAGCCCTTTTTTTATTATCATAAACCCAATTCTGTAATTTTATCATTTCAGATTGTAATTTCTTTATCTCAGATTCATACTCAACATATTTAATAGTTTTTGCAATGGATGTAGTAGGTCTACTAAGCAGGTTAACTAATCCTTTGCTAGAATTCAATAATTTTATTTCCTTATTTGAAAGAGTGTCTGCCATTGTATTGTTAAACTGAACTGACAATTTCATTATCAATTAAAATATCATTTTTAAAAATCTCAAATCTTGTTAATACGTATTTTATAGATTCAATTCTTGCTCTTAATTTATTATTACTTTTAATATTAATCCAAGGAGAAATTTTTATACCTGTTTTCATAAACATCTTTCTCTTATACTTAGTATAAATACTCCACCGCTTCTGACTCTCCAAATCTACTTTACTGAATTTCCACGATTTTAAGGGGTTAGTTATTCTTTTTTGAAAACGCCTTTTCTGTTCTGATTTTGTTATTGAAAACCAAAATTTTATTATGTGAACTTCATCCTTAATTAACATCTTTTCAAATTCATTTACCTGAGACATAAAAGTATTGTATTCATGATTAGTACAAAACCCCATTACAGGTTCAACAACGGCTCTATTATACCAACTTCTATCAAAAAATACTATCTCTCCTGGATTAGGCATCATTTTCATATATCTTCTAAAATACCATTGACCTTTTTCTTCTAGGGTTGGCTCAGGAAGAGCAACAATTCTAGAATTTCTTGGATTAAGATATTGAGTAAAACGTTTAATTGCTCCCCCCTTTCCTGCAGCATCCCTTCCTTCAAATATAATACAGACTCTCAAGTTTTGATCTTTAATATAATTCTGAAGGTCTACAAGTCTAGATTGTAGAAATAATAAATCATTACTATAATCTACCCTGTCAAGCACTTTGTTATATTTCTTAGAAGAAAGTTTATTTTTTAAAATTTTTAAAAATTTCTTCTTATCATCAAACTTTATTAAATCTTTTTCACTTAACATGTTTATGTTTAATAATTAAATCTGAAACAAGTGGATTGTTTTACTAATATTCAGTCCTATTACCCCCTTTAAAAAGGAAGATCGTCTAGATCCTCTTTATTTATATCATCAGCTGGTTCAAAAGGGGTTAATGAATCAAGCCCAGGCTCTTCAGCATCTGGCGTTTGATTTTGTAAAGGCTCAACTCTCCATCCTTGTAGTGAAGTAAAATATTTAATTATTCCTTCAGGATTTTTCCATTCTCTACCTCTTAAGTTAATACCAATTTTTACTTCTTGGCCTTCATGAAAGTCGTTTAACAAATCTATTTTATCTTGAACAAACTCAACACATAATGTCTGCGGATATTGTTCTTGAGTTACAACAATTAACTCTCTTTTTCTAAAACTATCTGTTATTTCTTGAACATTCCCAACTAATTTTATCTTACCCTGAACTTCCATTTGCTATATTTTTGATTAATATTTGAATTGACAAATTTAACAATCTAAAATAAAGATTTACAATTATTTGCAAATTAATGAATACTTTGTTTTGATTTAATCTCACTATATTTAGTATCATTATTCTATAAAAGAAATTATGAGCAATAATACAAATATTATTAGATGGTCTATTGTTTTAGGATCATTCCTTATAATTTCATCAATTCTCTGGAATACTTATATTTTTTTTCAAAACTTTAAAGATGAAGAAAGAATTAAAATGGAGATTTGGTCTAAAGCTCAAATTGAACTGATCAATTCTGATCAAGAAAATATTTCTCCACTTACATTAGATATTTTAAGAAAAAATAGTTCTACTCCAATGATTATGAAAAATACTGATGGGAGTAATGTATTAAATAATATAAACAATGTAAATCCTTCAGACTCAATTAGTATTGCTAAACTAACTGAAAAATTTTCTAAAGAGAATAAACCTATAGAAATTAAGCATAATAATCAGGTACTATCAGTACTATACTATGGCAATTCAAACGTTATTAATAAACTAAAATATTACCCTTTAGCACTTCTTCTAATTGTATTTCTTTTTGGAGCTGTAGTTTATTTCTTTTACAGAAGTTCGAAAACCGCGGCACTAAACAAATTATGGTCGGGCATGGCTAAAGAAACTGCCCATCAAATTGCTACACCGTTATCTTCAATTATGGGATGGGTTGAAATTTTGAAAAATAAAAATATTGATAACACCTATATAGATGAAATTCAAAAAGACATTAAGAGATTAAATACAATTACTGAAAGATTTAGTAAAATTGGTTCTTCTCCAATTCTAGGAAGAAAAGATATTGTATTTGAAACAGAATCTACGGTTGAGTATATGAAAACTCGATCTTCCAATTCTGTAAAGTTCAAATTAATAAAACCAAAACAGAAAATTATTACCCTGCTAAATTCACAGCTTTATAGCTGGACAATTGAAAATTTATTAAAAAACAGCATTGATTCTATGAAGGGATCAGGGAGTATTACTATAGAGATAATTCAAACAAACTTATTAGTAGATGTTCTTATTGCTGATACAGGAAATGGAATTGAAAAAAAATTATATAAAAAAATCTTTGATCCTGGATATACATCTAAAGAAAGAGGATGGGGTTTAGGACTTTCATTATCAAAAAGAATAATTGAAGACTATCATAAAGGATCAATCGAAGTAGTTTCTTCAAAAATTGGGGAAGGGACAACAATAAAAATTCAATTAAAGAGAACTATAAGCTAAAGAAATTTTATTAGCTATATCCAGGAAATCATCTTTTTCTAACTTTACTTTATTTATGAATGTTACATCAGTAATTTCTGTTATTGGAATTAGATGAACATGAACATGAGGAACTTCTAATCCAACAATTGATAGCGCTACCTTTTCACAAGGAATAGTGTTTTTAATCGCTAAAGCAACATTTCTAGAAAAACCAATTAATTCCTTAAAAAGTGCAGGATCAAGATCCAGAAAATCATCGACTTCAACTTTTGGAATACACAGCGTATGTCCTTTAGTATTTGGATTAATATCTAAAAAGGCTAGAAATTTTTCATTTTCAGCAACCTTAAATGAGGGAATATCACCGGAAATAATTTTTGAAAATATTGAAGACATCTATCTAGAAATTTCTAAGATTTTAAATTTTAAAGTTCCATTAGGAACACTTATTTCCGCAATATCTCCAACTGATTTTCCTAATAATCCCTTGCCTATTGGGGAATTTACAGATATTTTTCCAGAAGCTAAATCTGCTTCACCATCAGCCACTAGCATATAATCCATCTCCATTCCATTAGTCTCATTTTTAATTTTAACTTTCGATAAAACTAATATCTTAGAAGTATCTAGCTGACTCTCATCCATTAATCTAGCTCCAGCTAAAGTTTCCTCTAATTTTGAAATTTTCATTTCTAGCATTCCCTGTGCTTCTTTTGCAGCGTCATATTCAGCGTTTTCACTTAAATCTCCCTTGTCTCTAGCCTCAGCAATTGCATTAGAGATCTTAGGTCTTTCAATATCTTTTAATGTATTAAGATCATCTCTTAACTTTTTTAATCCTTCTTCAGTATAATATGAGATATTGCTCATAATCTAGGTTTTAATACTATTTATATTAAAAAAATCTCGTTCACACGAGATTATATCAAATATACAAAATATTTAATTCAATATTTTTTTATTGTAATTTCGCAAAATGAAGCACCTACTGTTTTTTATTATTGCTGGAATTATATTTACTGGATGTTCTGATCCTAATTCAGATCCTAGGTGTAATTTTCTTTTTGATACAAAGGTTGCATATGAATTAAATATGAATCTCCCCCAATACAATGATCTAAATTTCATTAGTAATTCAGTTTATATCCCAAATATTGGAAATGGAGGTGTAATCGTAACAAACTCAGGTACAGGATTTTTAGCCTGGGATGCTGCTGATCCAAATCACAATTTTAGCCAATGCTCTATTTTATCCATTGAAGGACTAGAAGCTTCATGCAGTTGCCCTGATGAAAATAAATATAGCTTAATAACAGGTCAATCTCTAGAGACTCAATTAAACTGTACTTTAAAAACATACAGAGCAGATCAGATTGGAAGTAACTTGATTATTACTAGTTTCTAAAACTTAAAAGTAATTCCTAACAAATAATTTCGTGTGGCTTGAGGGTAATAGCCAACACCTTCATATGTTACTACCTGATCAGGGTTGCTCCACGTATCATCATAGGTGTAATGATACCCATTTGAAACATAGTTTATATTAAGTAAATTATTTATTATAGCTGAAATAGTTACTTCATTAAATAATTTGGTGTTTTTTAATTTAAAAACAATATTAAAATAAGATATGGTATATGAGTCTAATTTTGATAAATCAGAATCTGTATTACTCATAAACTGATCTCCAATATGCTTAGTTATAAAGGATAAATATAATTTGTTTATTGGCTCAAACCTAAAGCCTATAGATGAAACTAATTTTGGTGAAAATGATATTTGAGTATCCCCTAAATTTACTATTTCACCATTAATTGAAGTCAAATAATTAATGTTTTTATTTTCACTTATACTCATATTTGCATTTACAGTGATTTTATTTGACATGTTTAGTATAGATTCTATTTCTAAACCATGTCTAAAACTTTGCCCACTATTTTCTCTAACAGGTGCTCCAACATCATCTATCTCACCAGTTAGTACAAGTTGATTCTTATACTTCATATAATACCAATTTGCATTTATAAGGATTCTTTCTAATTTATAATTCCATCCTAATTCAATATCAAGTAACTCTTCTGGTTTAATTTGAATATTACTTTCAAAATCACTTCTAGTTGGTTCTCTAAATGCTTTGGAAATAGAAAAATAGAATCTATTTTTATTATTCAATTCAAAATTAAGCCCAGCCTTTGGATTAAAGAAACTATATGATTTGTCAATTGAAAAATCTTCTAAATTTGAAGTACCTCCAAGAGTTTTATATTTTATATTTCTTAGCTGTAAATCCCCATATATAGTAATTGCATCTGAAAACTGATAAATATATTTTAGGAAATTACTAAAATCCTTTTTTAGTCCATTTCCGTTGTAATACAAATCATTATATTCAATATCATCTGAGTTTTGTGCCCAAATTATTTTACCAAAATGATCTCCATCATACTTGCTATATGTTGTTCCAAAAATTATATTATTTTTTTTGTATTCATATTCAAGAGAATAATTAAATACTAAAAATTTATTATCTAACCATTTTCTAGTTATATAATCTTGGTTATTGTTTTCATTATACTGTTCGTAGTATCCCAAACCATTCGTAAAATTAATTCCAAGATTTGAAGTTATTCTATTGTTTATTATTTCACTCCAATGTAATTGAATATGATCTTGCTTATAATTGTCTACTTCATTCTCATAAAATCTAGTCTCACCATTAATGTCATAATATAATCCCGAGGGATTATATGTTCTGTCTATCTCTAAAGTTTCTTGATCAATTCCATTCCAAGCTTGATAGGTTATTTCATTTCCGCCAAAGTTCAAAAATTTTACAAGTGTCTTATTTTTTTTATATGATAGTTGTAAAAAATAAGACTTTAAATCTGATGATGCTCTATCAATATAACCGTCTGAATCAATTTTAGATAATCTTCCTGAAAATTCAAACTGATCATTTATTAGACCTGTGCTAAATCGAAATGTATTTTTTAATGTATTATAGCTGCCTATAGAATTAGAATTTTCAAAATATGGATCATTAGATATTTTATCAGTTAAGATATTTATACTAGCTCCAAAAGCACTTGAGCCATTAACAGATGTGCCAATTCCTCTCTGAACTTGTAAATTTTCTACCGATGATGAAAAATCAGGGAGATCTACCCAAAAAGTTCCCAAAGATTCAGCATCATTAAAAGGGATGCCATTAATGGTTACATTTGTTGATTGAGAATTAATGCCTCTTATTCTAATTCCAGTATAACCAATACCTGCACCTGCATCTGATGTTGTAACTACATTAGGCAAAAAATTTAATAAGATTGGCAAGTCCTGGCCTAAATTTCTATTTGAAATTTCTTTTTTTGAAATATTATTATATGCAATTGGAATATTGTTTTTTACCCTAACTGATAATACTAAAACCTCTTCAAGATTCTCTATTTTCATTGAATCAACAGCAATTTCTTGAGACAGACCAGAAAGAGTAATTAGGTAAAAACAAATGATTAATTTTTTCATAAGTCTTATTTATAAAGAATAAAAGAGGAGTTATTCATTTGTTATTCCTAAACAGCATTATCCGTTCTAGGTTCAATGGGTATGATCTCAGCCTAAAAAGCACCCCTTATGAGAACAATCAAATATAATAATTTTTCTATACCTGAATTTAAATTATTTTATTAAAAAAGCGGCTATACTAAAAAAAGAATAACCGCTTTTAATAAACAAAAACAAATAATTAAAAATTGTAATTTAATCCTACAGCAATATTTCTACCCATTTCATGAATTCCTAAGTTTTTTAATCTTGACATGTGATCAAAATATTCTTGATTCAATAAATTATTTACAGACCAAAATACATTTAGAGAATTCTCTGCCATATTAACTTTATGAGACCCTGAAAGATTAACTGTAAAGTAAGAATCAGTGCGAGATTCAAATTCACTTACATTATCCTGCTTTGATTTATATAAAACATCTAATTCAAGAATATTGTCATTAAGCTCTATTGTAAAATCCTGCCTAAATGTTAATGGAGCAATCATTGGAAGATAGTCGCCATTAGATTTTTCTCCATTAATATATTCTATTGATGTGTCAAAAGATAGCCAATCAATATTAGTTTGATATGATAATTGGATTTCCCCGCCAAAGAGTTTGCTGTCTGTTTGATCATAATCATATACAGGTAGTTCATCAATAACACCACCTGTTGGGTTTAAATATATATAGTTGCCTATATTATTATAAAACACATCTACACCTAAAACAAAATTTTCATTATTTGTGTACTCATATGAAATATCATATTGGGTGTTTTTTTCCTCTTCTAAGCTAGTACTACCTATTTGATATTGACTTGTTCCATGGTGAGCTCCATCTGAAAATAGCTCTGATAAATTTGGAGCTCTATAGCCAGATGATAAGTTTAATCTAATAGTAGAGTTTGATCCCAGACTTGTTTTTATTCCTAAAGAATTTACAAAACCAAAATATTCATATTCATCTCCACTAACTTTTATTTCTCTATTGTCATATCTAGATCCAAACACAAAATCAACATTATCAAGATGATAATGCCAAACTCCAAATATTCCAATATCCATTTTTTTTGCATCTGGAATTAACATTTCTTCTCCATGATTTTTATTTTCTTGGCTTAAAATAGTTCCACCAATTATTGTTTCTAAATTTTCTAGTTTTGGCAAGCTATACTTTAAGTCAAGACTTGTAGTTTTTAATCCCATATCCAGATGAGCGCCTTCATGTTCTTCATGGTCATCATGATCATCATCATCGCCGTCTTCATCACCATCTTCATGATCCTCTTCATGTTCTTCATGTTCCCCATATTCTCTTAATATATTATTTGAGTAGCCCAATTTGACATTTAGCTCTGAATCACTAAAATTAAAAATATTCTCCCAAGATAAAATCATATTTTCTGTCTCTATATAAGCCTCACCCTCTTCTTCATGATCATCATGGTCTTCATCTTCATCATCTTCATGGTCCTCATCATGATGTTCTTCTCCATGTGGAATCCCAGTCATTGTCTCTGTCATATTCATTCTAAAGTTTGATTCATAAGACTTTGTGCTATATCCTAAAGCTAGCTTAACATCCTTTTCTTCAAGAAAAGTATTTTCAACTTCCTCATCTGCCGTATTAAAGTTACCATTATCAATCATGTTACCTCTTATAATATATTTCAAATCATTTGATCCACCTTTTACTCCTAAGTTAATAGTGCTTCCCTGATAATTTGAGTTATATGAGGTACTTAGATCTACCTTAGTGCCATCATCTTTTGTATATTTTTCAGGTACTGTATAAATAACCCCTCCAATTGCATCACTTCCATATAAGATTGACATTGGACCCTTAATAACCTCTATAGAACTAATTCCTGATCCACTGACACCTATACTATGTTCGTCTCCCCATTGTTGATTTTCCATTCTAATACCCTGATTATAAACAACTACCCTGTTTCCACTTAATCCTCTAATGACAGGTTTTGAAATTCCAGGACCAGTTGTCATAAAAGATACCCCAGGAATATTTTCAATAGATTTAGAAATTTGTTGAAACATCAGTGGATTATCTAAATCAACTGAGACTTTTGTAACATTAATTATATTGTTTTCTTCAGATTCATTGAATGGAATTGATATTACTACTTCATCCAAATCTTCTGTTATAATTACCTCATCTGAGGTCTGAGAAATATTTTTATTTGTATATAATAAGCATAATGCCATAAAGGCATATGAAATAATTTTTTTCATGATTTTTATTTTTTATTTGATTAATTGTTAATGTTGAAATTGATTTTAACAATTTGAAGGTGGACCTCTAGAATCAAAATAAAATAATACATTAGAAGTGTAAAGTTTACTATAAACTGAGTTCAGTTTATCTATTATAGATAATTGATCATAGTCTTTATCAAAAGTCTCAAAACTATAATCATAAGTTGTATTGAAAAAATAACAAATAGAACAGTCGTTTTCTAATTGATGAACATGTACATCTACATAGTCACAAATTATGTGTTCTTCTGAAAAAATGTGATCTATACTAACTAGGTTTGGTATAGTTAACACACATAAAAGAAAAATGCTGTAAATTTTTTTCACAACGTAAATTTATAAATTTTTCAATAAATTATCAATATGAATAATTGCTTTTTCTACTCTCTCTTTTTTACTGCCTTTTAACACAACATATGGTCGATTATATTTAATCAATGTACTTTCAAAAATATCAAAAGATTCTAATCTTTCATTTGGTTTATCTCTAAGATCATCTTTAACCCATGGTGCGTCAATATATGTAAGAAAATATAAATCATAGGTATTTTCTATTGCATATTTTTCAATAGTGGGATCACATGTGCCAGAATAATATGTTTCTGAATATACCTTTGTCTCCAATAAATCTGTATCGCATATTAAAACTGAATTAGTTTTTTTAGACAATTCATTTTCTAATTTTATTTGACCTTTTGCAATTTCTAGAAGATCTTTTGGCTCACATGTTTTTCTCTGATTATTCCATTTGTTCTGCAAATATTCTCTTGCATATTCTCTAACCCAAACTGAATTGTAGTGTCTGGCTAGTTTTTTAGCCAAAGTTGTTTTTCCCGTAGACTCTGGGCCAAATAAAACAATTTTTAAACAGGTTGACTCTGTTTGTTTAAGGTTTTTTTCCATTCTAAATATCCTTGTATTGCTAAAATCAGAAAAATTAAATATTGTAAAGATAGTATACCTAAACCTCTATAACTATATAAAGGTATTGTTATTATGTCGCCAATAATCCAGAAAATCCAACTCTCTATCTTTTTGTTTGCCATTAACCACATGGCTGTAAAGAAGATACCAGAAGTAAAAATGTCAATATAATTTGGTATTTCAAGATAATCTAAGTTCATTTTATAAACAAAAAATGTAATCCCTATAGTTAGCAAAAAGAAAAAAGATGCTATCAAATATTCCTTTTTATTTGTTTTAGTAATTAAAACTAAATAACGATTGTCTTTTATTCTTGACCAATTCCACCATCCATATACACTCATAATAGAATAGTAAACATTCATCATCATATCCCCAAAATACTGAGCTCTGTATAGAAGATATATTGTTATTACAGTACAAATAATTCCTGTTGGATAAACTAATATATTTTCTTTTTTAGCATATACAACGCTTATTATTCCAAAAATAAATGCAAGAAATTCAAGTATAATTATAAATGTTGGAGAAGTAGAATATGCCTCTAAAAAAAAATCATAAATTTCATTCATCATCTGTATGTATTAGATATGCAAAACTATAATTTTCTATTGTAAAAAAATAAGATGCATAGCGTTCCTTTAAATTTTTATATATAATCCATGCATATGTAAAATTATCTTCTAAGTTAAATGGTATTACTAATAAATGGATTTTATAATCTAGCCCTATAATATTTGCAGTCTTATAAATTGATTCTTTAATATTCCAAATGATTGATAGCTTTTTAATTTCATCGATATTTAAATATGAAGTTTCATATCCAATAAATTTTTTAGCAATTGTACTAATTCTATGATTAATCTCTTGAACATCAATTCCCACTTTTAAATTACTAATTATTACACAAGAGAATAAATTTGAATGACTTATAGATATTTTTTTACTATCATCTAATATCGGGGCGCTGTCTTGGTAAGATAAATTATCATCAGCATATCCTAGCTCAATTAGAATAGCTCTAACACTAAGAAATTGTAATTTATGAATACTATTTTTTCTCTTTTTTAATAGTTCTTTAGATTTTGAGGATAGAGTAACAAGTTTAGATAAGTCATCTATAGTTTCAGTAATCTTCCAAATACCAACAACGGTATTATCATTCGGTTTTATTATTCGAATAATTGGCATTATAACAACTTGTGTACTATAAAAGTACAACTCTGAAAATTAAAGATTATGCTTTAGAAGGGATAATGGAAACAAAAGATTTGTTATTCTTCTTTTTGGTAAACTTAACAACACCGTCTACTCTTGCATGAAGAGTATGATCCTTTCCTAAGTAGACATTTTCTCCAGGGTTATGAACAGTTCCTCTTTGTCTAACAATAATATTGCCAGCAATTGCAGCTTGTCCTCCAAAAATCTTAACACCTAATCGTTTTGATTCTGATTCTCTACCGTTTTTAGAACTCCCTACTCCTTTTTTATGTGCCATCTTTTAAGTTTTTAACTAAGTGCTTTAATTAAATCTGCCTTTTTCATTTTAGAAATACCTGAAATGCCTTTTGATTTAGCTAAATCTTTTAAAGCAGCAACAGATAAATTAGTCACATCTTCTTTCTTGTCAGACTTTTTATCTTTTGGTTTTTCTACTGCTTTAACAGACTTCTTTTGTTTTTTTGTTCCCGATAATGATATATCACTTATTTGAATTTGAGTCAATAGTTGACGATGCCCATTCTTTACTCTGTACCCTTTTCTTCTTTTTTTCTTAAAAACAATTACTTTATCAGATTTTAAATGCTTTAAAATCTTCGCTCCAACCTGAGCCCCACTAATCATAGGAGACCCAAATGAAATCTTATCCTTATTATCAATCATAAGAACATTGTCAAAAGTTACTTTTTTGCCTTCATCCTCTTTTAAACGATGAACATATAACTTTTGGTCTTTTTCAACCTTAAATTGTTTTCCAGCTATTTCAACAATTGCATACATTTTATTTAGATTATATCATTCGAAAACGTCTGCAAATATAAAGTTTATATCTTAACCTACAAATGTTTTTTATATTATAAAAATCTCTAAAATAAGTGCTAAAATCCTTCAAGATTTATAATTTTTGTAGATTTGCAGTCCGTATTATTATAAAGTAGTACACAAATTATATCAATTTAAACTGAAAAAAATGAAAAAAATTCTATTATTATTTTCTACTTTTCTACTAATATTTGGCCAAATCTTCGGTCAACAAGTAGATTTTACAGAATTTGATCTTGAAAATGGATTACATGTTATCCTACACCAAGACAACTCAGCTCCTGTTGTTACAACATCTATAATGTATGATGTAGGCGGAAAAGATGGCGACAGAGAAAGAACAGGTTTTGCTCACTTTTTTGAACATCTTTTATTCGAAGGTTCAGAGAATATAGGAAGAGGTGAATTTATGAAGATTATTCCTGCAAATGGAGGCAGTTTTAATGCCAATACATCTCAAGACAGAACATATTATTATGAAAGTTTTCCTTCTAATAAACTTGAATTAGGATTATGGCTTGAATCTGAAAGAATGCTACATCCAGTAATTGATCAGGTAGGTGTTGATACCCAAAATGAAGTAGTTAAAGAAGAAAAGAGACAAAGATATGACGCACCATATGGGAAACTACTAAAAGTATTAAATGAAAACTTATTCAAAGTTCATCCTTATAAAGATGAAAATATTGGCAAAATGGAACATCTAGATGCGGCTACGCTAGAAGAATTTATGGCATACCATAAAACTTATTACGGCCCAAACAATGCTGTACTGATTGTCGCTGGAGATATTGATACACAGGAGACCATTGCTCTTGCAAAAAAATATTTTGATGAAGTGCCTAGAGGCAATGAAGTTGTTAGAAATTTTCCAAAGGAAGAGCCAATAAGTGAAAATGTTAGAGCTATAGCATATGATAGAAACATTCAAATACCTATGCTATTATCTAGTTTTAGAACACCTGGATTTGCCAGTAGAGATTCTTATGTTTTAGATATGATATCAACATATTTAAGTAGTGGGAAAAGCTCTGTATTATACAAGAAACTTGTGGATAATCAGAAGCAAGCGCTACAAACTCAAGTAATTAATTTAGGACAAGTAGATTACAATATATTTGCAATTCTAGCATTACCTCTTGGGGATGTATCTCTTGACACTTTATTAACTGAGATAGAAGAAGAAATTGAAAAAGTTCAAAATGAACTAATTTCAGAAAGAGATCACCAAAAGTTGCTTAATAAATTTGAATCACAATTTGTAAACTCAAACTCAAGTATTGCGGGAATAGCAAATTCTCTTGCTAGATATTATCTTCTTTATGGTGATGTTAATTTAATCAATAAAGAAATTGATATATATAGATCTATTTCAAGAGAAGAAATTAGAAGTGTTGCTCAAAAGTATTTAAGTCCTAATCAAAGGGTAGATATTGAATATTTACCAGGAGAATAATTATAAAAAGTATTAAAAAATGAAAAGAAGAATAATTCTACTGATATCTGCATTAATTATTTCAATAAATGTTAATGCACAACTTGACCGATCTATACAACCTAAAGGTGGGCCAACTCCAAAAATTAAATTGGAAAAACCTCAAGAATTTAAGCTAAAAAATGGTATAAAAGTATTAGTTGTTGAAAACCATAAATTACCAAGAGTAGCTTATAGTTTAAGTATAGATAACCGTCCTATTATTGAAGGTGATAAAGCAGGAGTAACAAGTCTACTTGGGTCTATTCTAGGTAATGGTACCACAACTATCCCTAAAGATGAATTTAATGAAGAAATTGATTTTTTAGGTGCCAGTTTAAATATTGGATTTAGCGGAGGTTTTGCTAGTACATTAACTAGGAATAATAAACGTGTTGTTGAATTAATGACAGATGCAGTTATTAATCCATTACTTTCAGAAGAAGAATTTAATAAAGAAAAGGATAAACTAATTGAAGCATTAAAAGCAGATAAGAAGAGTTTAGATGCTATTGCTGGTAGAGTTGGGTCTGCACTATCTTATGGAAAAAATCATGCTTATGGTGAATTTATATCTGAAGAAACATTAAACAATATAACATTTGAAGATGTTTTGGAGTATCACGAAAGATATTTCAAACCAAATAATTCTTATCTAGTTGTAATAGGAGATGTAAATTATAAAGAAATTAAATCGTTGATTTCTGAAAAATTTGGTGCTTGGGAAAAGGGGAAATCTCATACTGATCCTATTCCATTGCTTACTCCCAATGTTAATCTAACAGAAATTAATTTTATTGACTTGCCAACTGCCACTCAATCCTCAATTTCAGTTACAAATAATGTTGATTTAAAAATGAATGATGAAGATTATCATGCAGCTCTAATTACTAATAATATCTTAGGTGGAGGTGGTGAAGGCTACCTTTTTAAAAATCTTAGAGAAGATAAAGGGTATACATACGGGGCTTACTCAAGTCTTGGATCTAGCAGATATGGTGTTTCCAGATTTACAGCTGGAGCTAAAGTAAGGAATGTAGTTACCGATAGTGCTGTAGTGGAAATCATTAAAGAAATTAATAGAATTAAAACAGAAAATGTAGATGCAGAATTATTAAAAAATGCAAAAGCAAAATATGTTGGGAATTTTATAAGAAGAATAGAAAATCCTCAGGTTGGTGCAAAATATGCTGTAGATATTAAGCTGAATGATCTTCCAAAAGATTTTTATGAAACCTACTTAGAAAAAATAAATGCAGTTAGTGCAGAAGATGTAAAAAGGGTGGCAAATAAATATTTTAATTATCCTAATGGTACTAGAATTATTGTTGTTGGAAAAGGAAGTGATGTAGCTGATAATCTTACAGAAAATGTGGGATGGCCAGTTACCTATTTCGATCACTATGCAAACTCTATTGCAAAACCTGTATTTAATAAAGCTATTCCAGAAGGTTTGACTGCTAGTCAAGTAATGAATAATTATATTAATGTAGTTGGTGGTAGGGATTTGCTTGAATCTGTTAATACTCTAGTACAGAAAGCTGATGTTACAATTCCAGCTCCTTTTAAACCTCAAGCAACTATAAAACAAAAGGTTCCAAATAAGTATTCAATGAAAATGGAGGCAAGCATGAATGGTCAGACAATGAAACTTGGGGGAATGTCATTTGATGGTGAAACAGGATATAATGAAGGTCCTCAAGGAAGGAATACATTAGATGAAAAAGTAATTAATGATTTAAAAGCCGTTAAAGGTATATTTCCAGAATTGTATTATTCAGAAGATGAGATAGAATTAATTAGCATTAATTCTATTGACTTTAAAGATGCATATAAAGTAAAAATTACTGAGGGTAAAAAAGTGTCCTATAGATATTATAGCGTAGATTCTTCTTTATTACTAAGTGAAGAACAGCAGGATGATAGCAATAACATAACTTCTCAAAATTATGGTGATTATAGAGATATTAATGGAATTAAATTTCCATTTTATATAGATATCCCTTCACAAAAACTTGAATTAAATGTTACTGAAATTCTTATTAATGAAGAATTAAAAGACTCAGATTTTTAGTTTAAAGATTGTTTAGGTTTCTTACTTGACAACAATACTCCCATTACAATTAATATTGTTGCCATAAACTGGTTAATGCTAAAAAGCTCACCGTCTAATATCCCCCAAAATAAGGATACTATTAGCAGAGAATATGTTACAGAAGACGCAAATACTGCAGTAGAGATTTGCACCAATTTATTAAACAATACTTTTGCAAGTGCTGTCCCAAAAGCAGATAGTATCAGCACATAACCTATAGATCTCATGGTAATTGGATCATACATCTGGTCAGTATTAAATCCTGAAAAAGAAAAAATAATAATTGCAGGAATGAAAATTACAGAAAAGTGTCCTGCAGCAATAGTAACTGCAGGGATATCATTTAAATACTTTTTTATAATGTTTACATTAAATCCATATAGGAATGAACAAAGGATAACTAATCCAGCGTACAAATAGTTTTGATCAGGGTTGAGCTGCATTCCCCCATCAATTAACAAATAAGTCCCAATAAGCCCTACAGCAACACCAATTATTTGTTTTTTTGAAGAGGCTATCTTAAAGACAATAGCACCAATTATAACAGTATTTAACGGAACCAAAGAATTTAATATAGATGCTATTGAACTATCTATTTCAGTTTCTGCAAATGCAAAAAGAAAAGCTGGGAAAAAACTTCCTAGAAATGCTGAAATAAATATCCATTTCCATTCCTTTTTACTGATTAGTTTTAAGCTTTTCCAGGCAAAAAGAAAAATAATAATAGATGAAAAAATTATTCTTAAAGACCCTAGCTGAAAAGGAGTTAGTCCTATTAATGCCTTTTTTATAAGAATAAATGAAGTCCCCCATATTAGTGATAAACTAATAAGATATATCCACTTTTTCATATTTATTTATTATAATTTTTCCACTCAAAAGATTCAATCAAATAAATAATATCATTTTCAATATAATCAATAGCGGGCAAGATAGAATCGTAATTAGGCCTAATATTAAAATATACAAATCCTGAAATAATGTTATTAATACTATCTGTTAAATAAAATTGAAAAGGCGATGCTACATTCCCCGATAAATCAAATGTTCTTCCGAAGATATTTTTTTCTTTCAAACTATAATCTTTAATCTTTGCACTATTTGCTATCATTGAATGTGTTTCAATTGTTCTTTTTAGATCCAATATATAAGTATTTAATTTTTCTCTGGAATTCACTTTCTTATATTGAAAATTTATTTGTGCATTAAGAAGATTATAGTTTATAATAAAATCCATCGTCTCTAAATTAATCTCAACATCTGAAATTGTTGACAATCTAGAATTTGTTTCAAAAAAAAATGGAAATTCTTCGTCCTCCATTAATTCATATTCAGGGTTAGGATAATCCAGTCTTAAATAAGCTGCTTGCTTTGGCAAGAAATAATTCTCGCAACCAAAGAATATTATAAAAATTATGAATATATGATTTCTCATTTATTTAAGATGGTTAGTTTTATTTGTTTAATTCTTTTTTTATCTATTGATTCAATTTTAAAAACAAATTTCATAAAATTTATTTTGCTATTCTTTTTTGGAAAACTCTTTGATATTTCTAATATAAACCCTGCGATTGTTTCAGCATCTCCCTTATATTGATCAAAAATATCTTTATCTACTTTAATAATTCGACTCAAATCATTTAAACTCGTTTTACCATCAAAAATAAAATTATTATCATCAATCTTTGAATACAATAAATTATCATCATCAAACTCATCAGAAATATCTCCAACAATTTCTTCAATTACATCTTCTAGAGAAACTAATCCTGAAGTTCCTCCATATTCATCTACAACAATAGCTAAATGAACCTTTTTCTCTTGAAATTCTAACATTAGGTCATCTAATTTTTTATTTTCCGGTATAAATAAAGGGTCCCTAAGCAACTCCCGCCATTGAAACTCCTTTTTATCTATAAATGGCAGCAAATCTTTAATATGCAATACCCCGATAATCTTGTCTAAATTTTCATCAAAAACTGGAACTCTAGAATAATTCGTTGATGTAATTGATTTAAGAACTTCTTCTGAACTAATTTTTCTATCTAATGCAAAAATATCAATTCTTGGTCGCATTATTTCCTTTGTCTCAATATTACCAAAATTTACTATTCCTTTTAATATTTTTTGCTCTTGTTTAGTAGTATCCTCTGGTCTTGTTAAATCTAAAGCATGTGATATTTGATCAATACTAATATTGGAGTTTTGTATAGCTAACTTACCCTTAATATAATTTGAAAATTTTTGCATTGGCAAACTAATAGGGGAAAAGATTATATCTAATATTCTTAATGGATGAGCGATTATCCTTGAAAAATTAATATTATTACGAGATGCATATATTTTTGGTAAAATCTCACCGAAAAGTAATATTAAAAAAGTAGCCACAACAATCTCTAAAAAGAATTTTATTAAAGAAGAATCAATTGAATTAAATAATACTTCTCCTATTTTAGTGAACAGAATAACTATAGCAATATTTATTAAATTATTTGCAATTAAAATTGTCGCTAATAACTTATTGGGTTGTTCTAACAAATTAGTTATAATCTTAAAAGATTTAAGTTGGGATTTTAATTGAATATCATTTTTCGATAATGAGAATAATGCCACTTCAGATCCAGAAATAAATCCAGAAAATATTAATAGGATAACCAACAAAAAAACATCAAAGTTAAATTGATAATTTATCCCTAAATAATAGATTATTTCTGTAATTAATATATTCAACTAATTTAAAGTTATATACAAGCTAGAAAGGTAAATCATCATTTGAACTAGTAGCTTCTGAATTTGAAGAATCTACTTCCTGGTTATTACTTGAAGAGTCTGAATTTGTTTCAACTTGGGAGTCTTGTTTATTAGATAAAAAAGTAAATTCAGTGCAATTGATTTCAGTTGAATATCTGTCTAAGCCCTTATCGTCCTGCCATTTTCTTGTTTTTATCCGCCCTTCAATGTACACCTTATCCCCCTTAGATAAGTATTTTTCACAAATTTCAGCAGCTTTGTTTCTTAAAATAATATTATGCCATTCAGTATTTGAGACTCTTTCATTAGTTTGCTTATTTAAGTATGTTTCATTTGTTGCAAGTGGAAATCTACCAACACAACCACCATCCTCAAATCGATGGATTTTAACATCATCACCAAGATGACCGATAAGCATAACTTTATTTAATGTTCCTGACATGTTTTTTTTTGTCTAATTTAAATAAATATATTATTTATAGCTAAATGTTTTTAAAAATGTTTGTAATTAAATTTATCTAAGAAATTTTCTATAAGTCTAGGTACAGGATATTTATTCATCTCTGAAAATTTGATTGCATTTGAATTAGTCCCTATAGCTAAAATCCAAAATTTTGCATATATAGTTTTATGTGATAATTTATGTATTATTGGTTTAGAATTAAATAATACAATATCTAATTTGGCCTTAGGGGCTATGCTTTTGAATTCTTCATTAGACAATATTTGTGTTTTATTTAACTCTTTTTTTGTTTCAATCATTGGAAACTGAAACAAGTTTTTCCAAATTCCTTTTTCTATCTTATTCATACGAGTTTTATTATTGAAATCTAATAATACTAGATAATTAAAATGTGTGATTTTTGAGGTATTTTTCTTTAATTTAACAGGGAAGTAGTTTGTTTTATTTAATTTACATGCAACACAATCCTTTGCTAATATACACTTATCGCATAAAGGAATCCTAGGTTTGCAGACCAAGGATCCAAAATCCATTATTCCTTGATTATAGTCGCCACAAGATTTCTTAGGAGCTAACTTCTGAGCATAATCCTTAAAATGTTTTTTACCTAAATGATTATTTATAGGTAAATCTATTCCATAAAATCTAGCAATTACTCTGTATACATTGCCATCAAGAACTGCTCTTCTTTCGTTGAAACATATTGATGAGATAGCACTTGCAGTATATTCTCCAATTCCTTTAAGTTTTAATAATTCTATGTATGAGTCTGGAAATATCCCATTGAGCTCATTAACAATAAATTTTGCGGCTTTTAATAAATTTCTAGCTCTCGAGTAATATCCTAACCCCTGCCATAATATTAATATATCATTTTCATTAGCCTTGGCCAGAGAAGTAATAGTAGGATATTTATTAATGAATTTTAAATAATAAGGTAGACCTTGAGAAACTCTGGTTTGTTGAAGGATTATCTCAGAAAGCCATACTGAATAAGGATCATTGTCATTTCTCCAGGGAAGATTTCTTTTATTAACCAAATACCAATTTAAAATAGCGCGACTGAAATTCATATCTAACTAATATTATATCTAAAATAGCTGTATAGCAAAAAAATTAAACTATTCATGCTTTAAATATTGAAATTAAAATACATATATTTGCGCCATTGTTGAAATATATTAGTAATTAATAAAATCTAATCTATGACTAAAGCTGATATTGTATCTAATATTTCCAAAAAATTAGGAATCGAAAAAGTAGATGTTCAACTTACCGTTGAATCATTAATGAAAGAAGTAATAAATTCACTTGAAAATGGTGAAAATGTCTATCTAAGAGGTTTTGGAAGTTTTATTGTAAAAAGAAGAGCAGAAAAAACTGGCAGAAATATAAAAAATAATACTACCATAAAAATTCCTGCTCATAATATCCCAGCATTTAAACCTTCTAAATATTTTGTAAAAGGAGTTAAAAATAAAGTTAAGATTGATTAAAAATATTGACATATGCCTAGTGGTAAAAAACGCAAAAGACATAAAGTAGCTACACATAAACGAAAAAAGAGACGTAGAGCTAATCGTCACAAGAAAAAAGATTAATATGATTTTATATTAATCAAACTAATTATATTCGACCAAGTTCCTTGAAATTAAATTCATTTAAAAGTTGCAATAATAGCGTTTGCAATTAATGAATTTTTTGAATTGAATAATTATTAATAATCAGTTAATTATAACTGTAAAAAATTGAAAAAATGAATAAAGAATTAATAATTCGTTCTGGTTCAAATAATATTGATTTTGCCTTATTAAAAGATGGAAGACTAATTGAATTTCAAAAAGATGATGAAAATTTTAATTTTTCTGTTGGAGATATTTTTTTAGCTAAAATAAGAAAAACAATGCCTGCACTAAATGCTGCATTTGTTAATGTTGGATATAAAAAAGATGGATTTCTACATTATCATGATCTAGGTCCAAAACTTCCAACATTACAGAAATTTATTAAAAGTATATGCTCTGGAAAATTAAAGGATTTTACTCTTAAAAAATTTTCTTTTGAAAAAGATATAGAAAAACATGGGTTAATGTCTGATGTGTTAAAACCAAATCAGAGTGTACTTGTTCAAATAGTAAAAGAACCTATTTCAACAAAAGGCCCTAGAATAACTTCTGAATTATCAATAGCTGGAAGATACCTAGTCCTAGTTCCATTTTCAAGTCGGATATCAATTTCACAAAAAATTGAAGATGACAAAGAGAAAGATCGACTAAAGAGGCTAGTAACGAGTATTGCTCCAAAAGGTTTTGGTGTAATAATCCGTACAGTTGCAAAAGGCAAAAAAGTTGCTGAACTAGATAAAGATTTAAGAAACTTATTTAGTAGATGGGTAGCAATGTGCAGAAAATTGCAAAAAGCTAATCAACCTAGTAAAGTAATGAATGAAATGAATAAATCATCAAAAATCCTTAGAGATGTCTTTGATGAAACCTTCACTTCAATTACTGTAGATGATGAAGCTCTTTGTATTCAAATAAAAGATTATGTACAAAAAATTGCTCCAAAAAAAGAATCTATTGTTAAATTTTATAAATCACCTATTCCAATTTTTGAAAAATTTGGAATAGAAAGACAAATAAAAACTTCATTTGGAAAAACCGTATCAATAACAAAAGGATCATACCTGGTTATTGAACACACTGAAGCACTTCATGTGATTGATGTAAATAGTGGAAACAGAAAATCATCATCAAAAAACCAAGAAGAGTCAGCATTAGAGGTCAATTTAATGGCTGCTACAGAGATAGCTAAGCAATTAAGACTGCGTGATATGGGAGGAATTATCGTTGTTGATTTTATAGATCAAAATACAGCTGAAAATAGAAAAAAACTATTTAACCACCTAAAAACTGAGATGTCAGAAGATAGGGCTAAACATAAAATACTTCCGCCGAGCAAATTTGGATTAATACAAATTACTAGGCAAAGAGTCAGACCTGAAATGAAAATTAAAACTAGAGAAGAAAATCCTAGTAACAATAAAAATGAAGTAGAAGCACCAATTATTTTAGTAAAAAAGATATCTGAAGAATTAGATGAGCTATATAAAAATGGGTATAATAAATTTAATTTAAATACTCATCCCTTTATTGCTGCTTATCTTGAAAAAGGATATCCATCAATTAGATTAAAGTGGTACTTCAAATACCAAAAATGGGTAAAAATAATTCCAAGAGATGCATATAAGTATCTAGAATATCACTTTACTCAAGAAAATGGTAAAATAATTAAATTATAAACAAAAAAGTCCTGTTACTAGCAGGACTTTTTTTTTGAAATAAATCTATATTTAAAACTTCAATCTTACTGAAATTGGACAATGATCGCTATGATAAATATCATTTAATATTTTAGCCTCTACTAGATTCTTCTTTAATACTTCAGATACCATAATATAATCTATTCTCCAACCCTTATTATTGGCTCTTGAATTCGCTCTATAACTCCACCAACTATATCTATTAGGTGAATCAGAAAAAAATCTAAAAGAATCAATAAATCCTGAATCCATAAATCCCTGTAACCATTTTCTCTCTATGGGTAAAAATCCTGATACATTCTTATTTCTAATCGGATCATGAATGTCTATTGCTCTATGGCATATATTGTAGTCTCCTGCAATGATTAAATTACTGATTTCTTCTTTTAGTGAATTAATATAATCATGAAACATGTCCATATATTCGAGTTTATGTTGTAATCTATCAATATTAGTCCCTGAAGGTAAATACAAGCTCATAACAGAAAAATTCTCAAAATCTACTCTTAAATTTCTACCCTCATAATCCATTGATTCGATCCCAGTCCCATACTCAACATGAATAGGTTTAATTCTAGATAAAATAGCAACACCGCTATACCCCTTCTTTTGAGCACTAAACCAATAGTTGTATGTATATCCTGCTTTATTGAATAACTCTAAGTCTAATTGACTTTTGAGGGCTTTAATCTCCTGTAAACATATAATATCAGGGTTTTCTCTTACAAGCCAATCAACAAAGCCCTTATTAACAGCTGCTCTAATCCCATTTACATTGTATGAAATTATTTTCATAACACTAAAATATGTAATGAAGTAATAAATTTCCATAATCATAGAAATTATTTTAATAAAATATTTTAAGTTATTTTTAGTT